>Ga0214473_10001740_pt1 | contig 27918 bp, 20 predicted proteins | sample RVTome_7_FD_203509 | JGI IMG/M metagenome (GOLD analysis project Ga0214473, IMG submission 203509) | Soil microbial communities from uranium-contaminated site in the Upper Colorado River Basin, Wyoming, United States - RVT98D197 | ecosystem: Environmental > Terrestrial > Soil > Contaminated >...
CGGGCGAGCCCCCTCGCGTGTGCGAGGTTCAAGCCGAGGATGGCCGCCGCCTCCAGCTCAACTTCCAGGTCGAGGCGCGCCGCCCAGCACGCCGCTGAAGCGGCGGGAGGAAGGAAATTCAGCACGGTCCTCCTTGCGCTCTTCAATGCGTCAGTGCTCTTCGTTCGCCTGCTCGCGACCTCGTTCCGCAGAGATGAGCCCGCCGCCTGAGCAGGAATCCCAGGCGGGCCGTTGAAGCCGACTGAACCGCGTGGGCCAACCGCTCCACAGCCCGACCGGCGTTCCCCGGAATGGGGCGCGGTGATAAGATGTCCCTCGCTGGCCGGTGAGCGGCCAGCCGCTTCTTCCCTGCCAAAGAGCCCGAGCCATGCCCTCTCGTCCAGCGGTCACCGTTCGCCTGGCGCGCCTCGAAGAGCTGCGATTCGTGACCTCGGACGGCCATGCTGCAAGCGACGTCGTTCGACGGAAGATCACCAGTGGCGAGGTCTTCGTAGCCGAGCGGAGCGGCGAACCGCTCGGCTACCTGCGCCTCGAGTACCTCTGGTCGCGGCTTCCCTACATCGCGATGATCCAGGTCTCTCCGCCCCATCGGCGCCAAGGCGTCGGAAGCGCCCTGCTCGGACACCTGGCGAGAGCCCTGCTGGGGCAGGGCCATGCAATGCTCTACAGCTCCTCGCAGGCCAACGAGCCCGAAGCTCAGGCATGGCACCGCCGCATGGGATTCGAGGAGTGCGGCATCTTGAGCGGCATCAACGAGGGCGGCATTGGCGAGGTCTTCTTCCGGAAGCCCCTTCCGTAGCCGAGGAGGTGCACGAGAGAGTCGAGATGCGATCCGGAAGGCGCGGGAGACGGGGCGCACGACGGACGATCGGGCGGTCAGCCCCTTGCGCCGAGGCGCCGGAACACCTCCTCGGGAGTCTCGGCGGTGGACGCAGCGTCGCCCAGCTTGGCGTTCTCTAGGGCGCGGGCGATCTCCCCGCACAGCGAGGCCGCCTCCTCGATGCCCCGGGAGGCGAGCTCGGCCGGCATCACCTTCTTCAGGATCGTCTTCATCTGCTCCGCGCTCACGGAGCGGGGCTCGAGCCCGGCCTCCTTCAGCGCCAGGCGTACCGTGCCGCGCGCCTCCAGCCGGCTCAAGCGGGTCACCCTCTCGATCTCCTCGCAAACCCAGCAGAAGGCCGCCGAATCGGCCATCGCCTCAACCCTCCTGGTGCGCCGCCCGGCTCTCGATCCGCTGGAGGTACGCTCGGGGCGGGAAGAAGGCGAGCGCGATGCAGACCGCCACCGCGAGGCCGATCGCCGACTGCATCATCGAGAGCGCGGGGCTCTCCTGGTTGAGCCCGGTGGCGAGCTGGGCAAGCGGATTCACCAGGAAGAGGAAGGCGATCAGCCCGGATGCCACGCCCCAGAGCGCGATCCGATTCACCACCACGGGGTCCGCCAGTCCGAGCGAGATCCTGCGGCGGAGCGTTCCGTAGTAGCGGATCGCCTCCCAGCTCCCCCAGGCGAAGGCTCCCGTCTTGCCGACGGTGCCGATCCAGAACCCCATGCTCTCGTAGAGGGGCGTCCCCGGCCGCGTCACGAAGACGTCGGACGCGCTGTGAACCGCCAGCAATGCGACCAGCACCAGGAGGAGCACCCGCGCCCAGGCCTGCTCGCGCTGGAAGACGCGCCACGCCATCAGCCCGATCGAGAGGCCGCAGACGACCAGCATGAAGCGCCCCCCCATGAAGAGCCCCACGCGGAGCGTCTCGGGGAGGGATTCGGCGGAGAGAGCCGCGGCGATGGGTGCGCGCGCCAGGACGCCCCCGGAGAGGAAGGAGAGGCCGATCAGGAACTCGGGGAGCTCGCGCGTGCGGCCCGCCAGAAGCAGCAGCCGGAGAGCCACCGCCAAGCTGACGACCCCGAAGACACCAAGCCCGAGGAGCGAGATCCACTTCACGGCGGGGTTCCCCCAGGTTGAGCGACCGAGCTGCACGAACAATCGGTCGCTCCCCGCGGGTTCTTGAGCGAAAGGGGACCCGGATCACACCCGACCCGATACGGCCCGGATGTGACGACCTGGAAGGAGCTCCCTCGTCCCTCAGGCGAACAGGGGCGCGCGCCGGTTGGCCCAGGGACGGGCCTCCTCGAGCTGCTCGGCGAGCGCGAAGAGCGTGGCCTCCTCTCCCAGCCGACCGGAGAAGTGGCTTCCCACCGGATAGCCCTCGGGCGTCCAGTGAAGCGGCACCGACATGGCGGGGCTTCCGGTGACGTTCGCGACGGGCGTGTAGGTGACGTAGGCGACCACGCGGCGGCGCAGCTCCTCGAAGGGCAGATCCGGCGAGAGCTCCCCGGTGCGCACGCCCGGCCTCGAGAGCACGGGGGAGAGCACGAGGTCATAGGACTCGTGGAAGCGGGCCATCTCCCGGGTCACCTCCTGCATGTACCCCGCGGCGGCCTCGAGCGCGCCCTCCGGCTGCTTGCGGTAGTGATCGACGAGCCCCCAGGTCCAGCCCTCGAATGAGGTGGGCGGCACCGGACGACCGAGCTCCCGAGTGACCTCGTCGAGGATCATGGTGGGAATGAAGCCCCAGAGCACCAGGAAGTGGTCGATGAAGCGCTCGCCGTCAATCTTCGGCTTGGCCTCCTCCACGCGGTGGCCGAGCAGCTCGCAGAGCCTCGCGCTCGAGACCACGGCGGCCACGCACTCCGGATGCGAGCGCACCCCGGTCAGGTCGGTCGTGTGGCAGGCGATCCTCAGGCGACGCGGCTTCCGATCGGAGGGCGCGAGGGGCGGAGGGAGGCGGCTCCCCTCGGCGTGGGAGAGCGCAGTCGCCTGGAGCATCGCGGCGCTGTCGCGCACCGAGCGCGTGAGGACGTGGCGCACCGCCAGATCGACGGGGCGGAGAGTCGGCTCCGGCTGCCTCCCGCGGCTCACCTTGATTCCGAAGAGGCCGCAGTTCGAGGAAGGGACCCGGATCGACCCTCCGCCGTCCCCGCCGTCGGCCATCGGCACCATTCCGCTCGCCACCGAGACCGCGGCGCCGCCGCTCGACCCGCCGGGATCGAAGGAGGAATCCCAGGGATTGCGGGCTGGCCCGAAGAGCTTGGGCTCCGTGCCGGGAAGGAGCCCGAACTCGGGAGTGTTGGTCTTGCCGAGCACCACCAGACCGGTGGCTTCCATGCGCCGCGTGAGCTCGGGGGTGGCGCTTCCCACCCGGTCCCGGAAGAGGACGGAGCCGGAGGTGTATCGCACTCCCTGGTAATCCTCGAGGTCCTTCAGCAGAAACGGAACGCCGGTGAAGGGTCCGTCCGGAAGCGGGCGCAGGCAGCGCTCGAGCGCACGCTCGAAGTCGGTGGCGACCACCGCGTTCAGCACCGGGTTGAGCTTCTCGATGCGCCGGATCGCCGCCAGGGCGAGCTCGCGCGCCGATGCCGCGCCGCCTCGCACCAGCTCGGCCTGCCCCAGCGCGTCGAGACGAGAGAAATCGTCCTCGGCGAAGGCCGCCATCGAGAGCCACGGCGCGGCCGCGGCGGTGAGCGCCGCACCGGCGCCCAGGCGGAGAAATTCGCGGCGATCGAGGGATGCATTCGGGCTCACTTGCTTCTCGCTCCGGCAACGGGTGGCTCAGGCTATCACACGAGCGGGGACGGTGTGGAAGGCTCGATCTCCGCCGTCGCGCCGGGAAGGCGCTCCCCGCCAGCCCCGCTTTGCGCGAGCCCGCGAGAGCCCACCAGCGGGCGGCGCGGGAGCCGCCTTGGCCGATTCCCGGGCCGAGTGTTAGGCTCAGGAGCGGATTGTCCGACAGCGCCCGTTCACTCTTCGACGAACTTCCCGACGACATCCGCGCAGGGATCGCCGATCTCGGCTGGACCGAGCCGATGCCGGTGCAGGAGCGGGTCGTCCCGCTGATGCGGAGCGGCGTGGACGTGATGGTCGAGGCCCGGACCGGGAGCGGCAAGACCGGCGCCTTCGGCATCCCCATCGTCGCCCAGACCGACCCCGAGCTCGCCGCCCCCCAGGCTCTGATCCTGGCCCCCACCCGGGAGCTCGCCAATCAGATTGCGACCGAGATCCGCACCCTCGGCAGGCACCGGGGCGTGCGCTGCCTGCCGATCTACGGCGGCGTCGGCTACACCGCGCAGATCGACGGTCTGCGGGAGGGCGCCCACCTCGTGGTCGGCACCCCGGGGCGGATCCTCGATCACCTCGGGAACCGCCGACTGAGCTTCGCGAGCGTCCGGACGGTGATCTTCGACGAGGCGGACGAGCTGCTCTCCCTGGGCTTCTGGCCGGACATTCGCGAGATCCGCTCCCATCTTCCGAGCAGGCGGCAGTCCTGCCTGTTCTCGGCGACCCTTCCCGCGAGGGTGCTGGCGCTGGCGCGGGCCTTCCTCCAGGAGCCCGAGTTCGTCTCCATGGTCGAGGGCCACCTCTCGCCGCCGGAGATCGAGCACTTCTTCTACGTCACCACCGCCCAGGAGAAGGAGGCGAACCTGCGCCGGATCATCGAGTACGAGGATCCCGAGAGCGCGATCATCTTCTGCAACACCCGGGACGACGTCCGGTTCGTGACCACCTACCTGCAGCGCCACGGATTCGACGCCGATCAGATCTCCGGAGAGCTGCCCCAGGCCGCCCGCGAGAGGGCGATGGCGCGGATCAAGGCCGGCGAGCTCCGCTTCCTGGTGGCGACCGACGTGGCCGCCCGGGGCATCGACATCACCGATCTCAGCCACGTGATCAGCTACGCGGCGCCGGAATCCGCCGAGGTCTACGTGCACCGCACCGGCCGGACCGGCAGGGTTGGAAAGGCCGGCGTGGCGCTCTCCCTGGTCTCGGGCCTCGACGTCGGAGACTTCCGCAACCTGCAGAAGGTCAACAGGATCGCGATCGAGGAGCGGGACCTCCCGAGCGAGGGGGCGATCCTCGCCCGCGTGCGCGAGCGCCTGGCCGTGAAGGTGGAGCAGGAGATCCGCCACATCGCCGAGCGCGAGCGGGCCTGGAAGGTGGATCGGCTGATCCCGGTGGTCGAGGAGATGGCGGGGAGCGAGGACGGGCGCCGCGAGCTGGCCGCCATCTGCGCCTCCTATCTGCGCGAGCATCGCCCCGAGACGACCATCCAGGACGAGGCCGGAGCGAGCGAGCGCGAGTCGCGCGGGAAGCCCTCGAGCGAGGGGCGAAGTCGCCATCGGAGGCGCCGGCGGCCCTGAGCCCGCACCCGCCCGCCCCGCTCACCAGGCGGAGCCTGCCCGCGCCTTGCTTCCGGGCTGCCGAGGGCCGGGCTACGGCAGATCGCCGAAGATCCGCTCCGGGTCGTTCGGGTCGAGCGCCAACGCGCGGCCGCCGAGCGCGGCCAGGGCTCGAAGCAGGCCCGCGGCGTCGAGCTGTTGGCTGGCTCGACAGGCCTTCTCGACCGACGCCAGGCGATTCGGCTCGCCCCCGCAGAGCAGGATCCCGTCCAGCTCGCGATGGATCCGGCGACGCCCACCCGCGAGATCGACGCGCGCCAGAGTCCCCCGTGCATCGGCCATGAGGATCGATGCGCTGCCGCCGGCCGGGCGGCACTCGCACCACTCGAGCGCCTTCTCGACGCGATCGAAGCGCTGGAGACAGTCCTGCACCAGGAGGACGGCCGGCGCGGCGCAGGTGGGAAGCGGCGCGGAGGAGAACGCCAGGGGGCTCCCCGCCACCGCGAGGCCGCGCTCGTTCACGCCGGCCAGAGCCGAAGCCCGCCAGGGAATCCCGATCTCGAGCGAGCGGTAGCCGCTCTCCGGCTCGCTGCGGCGAACGAAGAGCGGAGCTTCTCGCCCGGTGAGGAGGGCGATCGAAGCGCCCGAGCCGGCCGTTTCGGCCCTTGCGCCCACCAGCGTCTCCGACTCCCGGGAGCACTCGCACGCCAGAAGCGTCGCGAGCTCGGCGGTCGAGACGCGCGCTCCGCGCGCGATCCCCTGGGCCCGCTCGGCCAAATGCGGAAAGAAGCGAGCCGTGTCCCGCGCGAGTCGGGCAGCCTCCGGGTCGCGACCGGCGAGGGGCGCGCGCAGGCGCCAGGTCCACTTCCCGCGCAGGCGCCAGACCTCGGCGCGGATCACCTCCCGGAAGCGCAGGCCCTGGTCGAGACCGAGGTCGCGGGGAGCCCCGCTGCAGAGGACTTCGGCCTGCGGGCTCATTCGCCCTGCGTTCGCAGCGGCCAGAGCACCTCGTTCAGAGCTCCGCTTCGGTAGCCCTCGAGGTCGAGTGCGACGAATCGAAAGCCGAGCGGCTTGATCGCCGCCACGATCTGCCTCGCCATCTCCGGATCGAGCGCGCGGGCGAGCTCCGACGGATCGATCTCCACCCGCGCGATCTCCGCGTGGTGGCGGAGCCGCACCTGGCGAAAGCCGAGGCCCCGCAGCCGCTCCTCTCCCTCCTCCACCTGTCGGAGCCGCTCCGGCGTGACCTCCATTCCGTAGGGGAGGCGCGAAGCGAGGCAGGCAGAGGCCGGGAGGTCGGCGGTGACGAGACCCGCCGCGCGGGAGAGCTCGCGGATCTCCGCCTTGGAGAGGGCCACCTCCACCAGCGGAGTCAGCACATGGTGCTCCTCCGCGGCGCGCTGGCCGGGCCGGAAGTCGTGGCGGTCGTCGGCGTTCAAGCCGTATGCGACCGAATCGAAGCCGATCTCCTCCCGCAAGCGGCCGAGGACCTCGAAGAGCTCGGTCTTGCAGAAGTAGCAGCGGTCCGACCGGTTGGCCCGGTAGCCCTCCCGCTCCATCTCCGCGGTCGTCACGAAGCGGTGGCGGATCCCGATCTGCTCGACCACCCGCTCGGCCATCTTGCGATGGCGCTCCGGGTAGGAGGGGGAGATCGCGGTCACGGCGAGGGCGCCCTCACCGAGCGCGCGGTGAGCCGCCAGGGCCAGGTAGCTCGAGTCCGCGCCGCCGGAGAAGGCCACGATGACGCGGCCGGCCTCCCGCAGCCGGCTCTCGAGGGCAGCCGCCTTCCCCTCGAGCTCCGGGGAGATGGGGGACATCACCCCGAGGGTACGAGCGGCCCCGGAAGCGGTCAAGCGCGCGGCGGGTGCGATCCGATAACCTGTGGTGGCCTCTGGGGGGAAGGGATCATGGCAAAGCTCCGCGTCGGACTCATCTACGGTGGACGCTCCGTCGAGCACGAGGTCTCGGTCATCTCGGCGACCTCGATCCTCTCGGCGCTGGATCCGGCCCGCTACGAGGTGACCCTGATCGCCGTCTCGCAGGCCGGCCGCTGGCACCTGGGGGCCCCGGGCATGCTCCCCGAGGCGGTGACGTGCGGCGACGAGGTCACGCTGCCGGCGATTCCGGGGGAGAGCACTCTGGTCTCCGTCGATGACGGCACGCCCGCCGCCCGTCTCGACCTGATCCTCCCCATCATCCACGGCACCGGCGGCGAGGATGGCTCGCTCCAGGGCTTTCTCGAGATGGCAGGAATCCCCTACGTGGGCGCGGGCGTGCTCGGCTCAGCCATCCAGATGGACAAGGAGGTGACCAAGAGGCTGCTCGCGGCCGCCGGCCTCCCGGTGGTGCCGGGAGTCCTGGTCCGTGCGGCGGAGCTCCGCGCCGGCGCCGCGGGCGCGGTCGAGAGAGCCTCGAGAGAGATCGGCCTCCCGGCCTTCGTCAAGCCCGCCTGCCTCGGCTCCTCGGTGGGAATCTCCAAGGTGCGAACCCCCGAGGAGCTCGCCCGCGGCCTCGCCGAGGCAGCTCGGTACGACACCAAGATCCTGGTGGAGCGCGCGGTAAACGCTCGCGAGATCGAGGTGGCGGTGCTGGGCAACGACCAGCCCGAGGCCTCGGTGCCCGGCGAGATCATCCCCAAGGCCGAGTTCTACGACTACGCGTCGAAGTACGTCGACGAGGACACCGAGCTGGTGGTCCCCGCGCGGATCTCGGAGGAGGAGACCGCGCGCGTGCAGGAGCTCGCCGTCGCGGCCTTCCGGCTGCTCGAGGGAGCGGGCATCGCGCGGGTCGACTTCTTCCTGGACCGCGAGAGCGGCGAGATCTTCCTGAACGAGGTGAACAGCCTGCCCGGATTCACGGAGGTCTCCATGTACCCGCGCCTCTGGCAGGCCTCGGGGCTTTCCTACCCGGCGCTCCTCGACCGGATGATCGAGCTCGCCCTCGAGCGGCATCGCACCAGAGCCTCCCTGGAGCGCACCTACCGGACGGGGTGAGGCTCCACCGGGAATTGGATCGGACCCGCAAGCGCGGCGGAGCTTCGCCCCCCGCGCGCGCAGTGAGCCGGCAAGCACCGAAGGTGCGCGCAGCGAGGCGAAGCCGAGCGAAGTCGATCGGGCTGGGCGAACGAAGCTCGATAAGGCTAGTCCGAATCGAGCTCGAGGTTCGCGTAGCGGACCATCACCGTCTTCATGCCGACCCGCTCGAAGTCGATCCGGAGCTTCTGGGCTGCGCCCTCACCGAGCGCGGCGACGACCCTCCCCCGCCCGAAGATGGGATGCAGGACGCGGATACCGGGCCGGACTCCCGAGGATCCTCCCCGGGATTGATCGTAGGCGTAGTCGAGGGTGCGACCCCGGGACGCCCCATCGAGCTCGCGGCGGCTCTCGAGCCCCTGCACCGCGGATGCGGGAATCTCGGCCAGGAAGCGGGAGGGCGTTGCGAAGCTCTGCGACCCGAACCTGCGCCGCGTCCTCGCCCAGGTGAGGGTGAGCCGCTCCATGGCCCGGGTCATTCCCACGTAGCAGAGGCGACGCTCCTCCTCGACGCCCAGCTCGTCGCGGGAGGAGGCGGCGTGTGGAAAGATGCCCTCCTCCATTCCCACCAGGAAGACCACGGGGAACTCGAGCCCCTTGGCCGAATGGGCCGTCATCAGGGAAACGCGATCGTCGCGCAGCTCGGTCTCGTCGAGATCCGAGACCAGGGCCACCTGATCCAGGTAGAGCTCGAGGAGGCTGCGCTCGCCCTCGAGACCCGGGTTCGCCACCGCGAACTCCTCGGCGCCCGCCTCGAGCTCGCGCAGGTTCTCGAGCCGCGCCTCGGCCTCGGCGGTCCCCTCGCGGGCGAGCTCCCGCCGGTAGCCGCTGCGCTCGAGGGTCGTCGAGAGAGCCTCCGCGGGACTGCGGCCGGAGACCTCGCGGGAGAGGGATCCGAGCATGCGGAGGAAGTCTTCGATGCGCCTGCGCGCGCCTCCCACCGCCCCCTCCTCCGCGAACAGGCGAAGGCCCTCGAGGAGCGCCACGCCCCGCGCCTCGGCGAGCGCCTCGGCGCGGCGCAACGTCGCCCTGCCGATCCCCCGGGCCGGCCTGTTGACGATGCGGCGCAGCGCCACTCCGTCGCTCGGGTTGGCGACCAGACGCAGGTAGGCGAGCGCGTCCTTGACCTCGGCCCGGTCGTAGAAGCGGACACCGCCCACCACCGCGTAGGGGATGTCGCGCTTGAGGAGCTCCTCCTCGATCGGCCGCGACTGGGCGTTGGTCCGGTAGAAGACCGCCACGCCTCCCATCGAGCGGCCCTCGTCCCGCGCGGCCTCCAGGATCTTCCCGACCACGTACTGCGCCTCGTCGCGCTCGTCACGGGCCTCGTAGAGGCGGATCCGCTCGCCCTCGCCGCGCTCGGCGACGAGCCTCTTTTCGCGACGGCCCAGGTTGTGCTCCACCACCGCCGACGCCCCGGTCAGGATCCGCTGGGTGGAGCGGTAGTTGCGCTCCAGCTTGACGATCCGCGCGTCGCCGAAGTCGCGCTCGAAGTCGAGAATGTTCCGGATGTCGGCGCCCCGCCAGGCGTAGATGGACTGGTCCGGATCGCCGACCGCGCAGAGGTTTCGATGCCCGGCCGCGAGCTGGTTCACCAGCCGGTACTGCACGCGATTGGTGTCCTGGTACTCGTCCACCAGGACGTACTGCCAGCGCTCCTGGTAGTGGCGCAGGACCTCGGGAAAGCGATCGAAGAGCAGGGTGGTCTCGAGCAGCAGGTCGCCGAAGTCGAGGGCGCTCGAGTCGGCGAGCAGCCGCTGATAGACCGCGTAGACCTCCGCGGCGCGCTCGCCCTCGAGATCGGTCGCCCGCTCTGCGACCTCCGCCGGGAGCACGCCCTGGTTCTTCCACTGGTCGATCTGCCAGCTCATGCGCCGCACCTCGCGGCTCCCGCTCTCGAGCCCGCGGCGCCGGAGCGCCTCCTTGACCAGGGCGAGCGAGTCGGACTCGTCGTAGATCACGAAGCCGCGCGACCGGCCCAGGTGCCCGATCTCGCGGCGCAGGATCCGCACGCACGCGGAGTGAAAGGTCGAGAGCCAGACGTTCTCGGCCCCGAGACCCAGCAGCTTGTGGACCCGCTCGCGCATCTCGCCCGCCGCCTTGTTGGTGAAGGTGACGGCGAAGATGCTCTCGGGAGCGATGCCGCACACCCCGATCAGGTAGGCGATGCGGTGGGTGAGGACGCGGGTCTTCCCGCTCCCCGCCCCGGCGATCACCAGCAGCGGACCCTCGGTCGTCTCCACCGCCGCCCGCTGCTCGGGATTGAGGCCCTCGACGATCGACTCGGCGAGCACGGCAGCGGACTCCTGGTCAAGAGCAAGACGGGGCGGTGATGCCCCCGAATCACTACTCGACCGTGACGCTCTTCGCCAGGTTGCGGGGCTGATCGACGTCGGTGCCCTTCAGGGTCGCCACGTGGTAGGCGAGCAGCTGCACGGGCAGCGTCGCCACGACCGCGGTCAGGAACTCCCCGAGATCGGGAATCCGGAGCACCGCGTCGGCTCTCTCCGCGATCTTCTCGTCGCCGATGCTGGCAATCGCGATCACCTGACCGTCGCGGGCCCTGACCTCCTCCAGATTGGAGATCACCTTCTCGTAGACGGGGCTCCGATTGGCGATCACCAGCACCGGCATGTTCTCGTCGATCAGCGCGATCGGTCCGTGCTTCATCTCGCCCGCGGCGTAGCCTTCGGCGTGGATGTAGGAGATCTCCTTGAGCTTGAGCGCACCCTCCAGGGCGATCGGATACATGATGCCCCGGCCGAGGAAGAGGAAGTTGGGCACCCGGAAGTAGCGGTGCGCCACCTGGCGGATCTGGGGATCGAGCTGGAGCGTCTCCTCCAGCATCCGCGGAAGCCGGCGTAGATCCTCGATGGCGGAGTCGAGCTCCTCGGCGCCGAGCCTCCTCCTCTCCACCCCGAGCTTGAGGGCGAGCAGGTAGAGCACCACGAGCTGGGTGGTGAAGGCCTTGGTCGAGGCCACCCCGATCTCCGGCCCCGCGTGGGTGTAGATCACGTCGTGGCTCTCGCGCGCGATGGTGGAGTCGCGCACGTTGCAGATCGAGAGCACCCGGGCGCCGCCCCGCTTGCCCTCGCGGAGCGCGGCCAGCGTATCGGCCGTCTCCCCGGACTGGGAGACCGGAACCACCAGGCACCCCTGGTCGACGATCGGCCGGCGGTAGCGGAACTCGCTGGCGAGATCGACCTCGGTGGGAATCCCGGCGATCTGCTCGATCATGTACTTTCCCACCAGACAGGCGTAGTAGGCGGTGCCGCAGGCGACCAGGAAGATCCTCTCGATCTTCTTCACCGCTTCGCAGGAGAGGTCGATCCCGTCGAGTTCGATCCCGCCGTCGTCATGGCGCACGCGTGTCCCGATGGTGTCGCGAATCGCGCGGGGCTGCTCGAAGATCTCCTTCTGCATGAAGTGGTCGTAGCCGCCCTTCTCCGCCGAGACCGGATCCCACTGGATCTGCCTCGGCGGTCGCTCCACCAGGTGACCGCCGGCGTCGGTGATCTGCACGCCTTCCGGCGAGAGCACGGCGAACTCTCCATCCTCGAGAAACAGCATCTGGCGGGTGTAGGGAAGGATCGCCGGGATGTCGCTGGCGAGAAACGACTCGCCCTCTCCGAGACCGAGGATGATCGGGCTCCCGCCGTTCTTGGCGACGACGATGGTCTCGGGCTGGCTCTCGCAGAGGACCCCCAGCGCATAGGAGCCCACCAGACGGCGGGACGCTTCGCGAACGGCGGTGAGGAGGTCGGCACCTCGCGCGACACCCTCGTCGATCAGGTGTGCGACGAGCTCGGTGTCGGTCTCCGACCGGATCTCGCGACCCGCGGACTCGAGCTCGCGGCGGAGCTCCCGGTAGTTCTCGATGATCCCGTTGTGAACGATGGCGACGGAGCCCGCCCGATGGGGGTGGGCGTTGCCTTCCGAGGGCTTCCCGTGCGTGGCCCAGCGGGTGTGTCCAAGCCCCACCCGCCCCTTGAGGGGATGGTCGCGAAGCTGCTCGGCGAGGTGGACGAGCTTTCCGACGGCGCGACGCACCGAGAGGCCGTCGTCGTTGAAAATCGCCACTCCCGCGGAGTCGTAGCCCCGGTACTCGAGCCTGCGCAGGCCCTCGACCAGCACCTGCTGGGCGCTCCGCTCACGGCCGACGTAGCCGACGATTCCACACACGCGTCTACTCCTTGTTCGGGGTCCCGCTCGTCTTCTGGGAAACCGGCTTTTCCTGAGCGGTTCCCTTCTTTCTCCTCCGGCTCACCCATCCCTCCACGTTTCGCTGCCTGGCGCGGGCGACGGCCAGGGCTTCGGCGGGCACCTCCTTGGTGATGGTCGAGCCCGCGGCGACGTAGGTGTCGTCCTGCAGGGTCACCGGCGCGATCAGGTTGACGTTGCATCCGACGAAGACTCGCTCGCCGACGGTGGTGCGGTTCTTGACCTGCCCATCGTAGTTCACGGTGATGGCGCCGCAGCCGAAGGTGGTGCCCGCTCCCACGTCGGCGTCGCCGATGTAGGTGAGGTGAGCGGCCTTCACTCCCTCGCCGACGTCGCTGTTCTTCACCTCGACGTAGTTGCCGATCTTGACGCGGCGCCGCAGGCGACAGCCGGGGCGCAGGTGAGCAGCGGGCCCGAGCTGGACGTCGTCGTCGAGCACGCTCGACTCGATCACGCAGTGCGGCTTCACGTGCACCCGCTCGCCGAGCCGGCTCGGCCCGGTGATCACCACGCCGGGATCGATCCGCGAGTCGCGGCCGATCTCCACGTCGGTGTCGATGTACGTGGAAGCGGGATCCACGATGGTGACGCCCTCGGCCATCAGCCGCTCCGCGGTGCGCCGGCGCATCACCGCTGCGGCGAGGGCCAGCTCGGCCCGGCTGTTGACTCCCAGCGCCTCCTCGGCGTCCTCCAGGAGCAGCGCCTCGACCACCTTGCCCTGGGCGACCGCGAGCGAGACGATGTCGGTCAGGTAGAGCTCACCCTGCTGGTTTCGATCGTCGAGCTGGGCGAGGGTCTTCGCGAGCAGCTCGAGGTCGAGCAGATAGACTCCCGTGTTGCCCTCCTCGATGGCCAGCTCTTCGGGGCTCGCGTCGGTCACCTCGACGACCCGCGCCACCCGGCCCGAGGCGTCGCGAACCAGACGGCCGGGAAGGGCGAGGCGCGCGGTCAGCAGCACCAGGTCCGCCCGCCGCTCGGCCTTCCGCGCCCGCATCCGCCCGATCGTCTCAGCGCGCAAGAGAGGGGTATCACCGTACAGGATCAGCACCTCGCCGGAGAAGCCGGAGAGGAGGGGGAGGGCCTGCTGGGCGGCGTGGCCGGTCCCGCGGCGCTCGCTCTGGACGGCGAAACGAGCCCGCCCGCGGAAGCGCTCCTCGACCCGCTCGGCGTCGCACCCGATCACGACCACCAGGTGCCGGGGATCCAGAGCCTCGGCGAGGGCGAGCGGGTAGCCGAGCATGGGGCGACCGCCGATCTCGTGGAGGACCTTGTTCAGGTCGGAGCGCATCCGCGTGCCTTCGCCTGCGGCCAGGATGACGACGGCGAGCTCTTTGCCAGCGGCTTCCATGAGTCTTCCTCTTCGGCGCAGCGAACCCGATAGAATACTTGGATGCCCGGTCTCTGCGAAGACCGTGGCCATCCCCTCGGGGATTGATGGGTGCTTGCCACATCCAGTCCCCGTCTCGTACCCTTTTCGCGGCCTCCCCCGTTCAGCAGGGGCCGACCCCCGCGCCCTGTGGGCGCGCAGCGGCGGGCTCGACACCTGTCATCCGAGGAAAGCAAATCCGGGTCTTCGGCAACACCCACGGGCTCAAGTCGAGCCAGATCAAGCGACTCGAACGCCTCGGGACTCGGCGGGTGCCCGCGGACCGGCTGGTCACCCACGAGCTGGCGCGTGAGCTCACCGAGATCAGCCACGAGATCCGGCGCCAGGTCGGGGTCCTGGTGGACCGCCGGGGGAGCATCGGCCACGTCATGGTGGGCGACGCTCGCTCCATCGAGATGCCGGAGTGGGGGCGCATGCGCGCCGGGAAGGGCCGTCTGCGCGGCCTGCGCTGCATCCACACCCACCTGCGCGGCGAGGGCCTGACCCGGGACGATCTCACCGATCTCGCGCTGCTCCGCTTCGACGCGATGGCGAGCATCGCCACCGACGAGAACGGGCTCCCGGGAGAGGCCCACGTGGCGGCGCTCCGCCCGGCCAACCGGGACGGGGCCCAGATCCAGTACCTGGATCCAACCCCCCCCGCGCAGCTCGACCTGGACTTCCAGGACTGGATCCGCGCCCTCGAGGAGGAGCTCGCGCGCACCACCCAGACGCGAAGCGTCGGCGAGGGGGAGCGAGCGATCCTGGTGTCGGTGACGGCGGGGCGCAAGCCCGACGATCTCGACTACTCGATCGCAGAGCTGAAGGAGCTGGCCCGCTCGGCCGGCGTCGAGGTGGTCGACGTGGTCGTCCAGCACCGCCCTCAGGTGGACCGCAGGTTCCTGGTGGGAGAGGGAAAGCTCCGCGATCTGATGGTCGGCTGCTTCCAGTCGGGCGTGGACCTGGTGATCTTCGACGAGGATCTCACCCCCACCCAGGCCCGAAACCTGGGAGAGCGACTGGATCTGCGGGTCATCGACCGCACCCAGCTGATCCTCGACATCTTCGCCCAGCACGCCACCACCCGCGCCGGAAAGCTCCAGGTCGAGCTGGCACAGCTCAGGTACGTGCTCCCCCGCCTCGCCCAGCGAGACAACTCGCTCTCCCGTCTGGCCGGCGGAATCGGAGCCAGGGGACCCGGCGAGACCAAGCTCGAGGTGGACCGACGGCGCGTCCGCGACAGGATCGCGCGGCTGGAACGGGACCTCTCGAAGCTCCACCGCCAGCGGGAGAGCCGCCGCGCCTACCGCACCCGCCGGGGGCTCCCGGTGCTCTCGATCGTCGGCTACACGAACGCCGGCAAGAGCACGCTGCTGCGCGCCCTCACCAAGAAGGAGGTGCTGGTCGAGGACAAGATGTTCGCCACCCTCGACCCGGCATCGAGGAGACTCCGTTTCCCTCGCGACCGCGAGGTGATCGTGACCGACACGGTGGGGTTCATTCGCGATCTGCCCCGGGACCTGATGGAGGCATTCCACGCCACCCTCCAGGAGCTGCGCGAGGCGAACCTCTTCCTCCACGTGGTCGACGCCTCCGCGGAGGACATCGCGCGCCGCATGTCCGCGGTTCGCAAGGTGCTCGACGAGATCGGTCTCGGCGAGACCCCGGAGCTCCTGGTCTTCAACAAGGTGGATCTGATGCCGCCGGGAGAAGGGGCGTCGCTGGCCGCGCACCACCGCGCCGTCGCTGTCTCGGCCCTGGAGCGCAGCGGGCTTCGAGAGCTTCTCGAGCGGGCGGAAGGGGAGCTCTGGCGAGAAGAGGGGAGCGGCGCGCGGGTCCAGCTGGTGGAGCCGCTGGTCGCGGATGGGGGATCGAAATGACGCTGCGGGCCAAGATCGCCGGAGCCGGGATGTACGTTCCCGAGCGCGTGGTCACCAACAAGGACCTCGAGGCGCTGATGGACACCAGCGACGAGTGGATCCGCCAGCGCTCGGGCGTCGAGGAGCGGCACTGGATCACCGAGGGGCAGAGTCCGGCGGATCTCGCCGAGCAGGCCGCCCGCAGGGCGCTCGGCGATGCCGGGCTCGAGGCCGAAGACCTCGACTGCATCATCCTGGCGACGCTCTCCCCCCAGCACGAGTTCCCCGGGACCTCCTTCTTCCTCCAGGAACGCCTCGGTGGCGAGACGCCCTGCTTCGACCTGCGCGCCCAGTGCAGCGGCTTCCTCTTCTCGCTCAGCGTGGCCCGGAGCTACGTGCTCTCCCGGCAGTTCGAGCGGGTCCTGGTGGTGGGCTGCGAGGTCCACTCAACGGGCCTCGACGTGAGCACCGACGGACGGGACGTCTCGGTGCTCTTCGGAGACGGAGCCGGTGCGGTGATCGTCGAGGCCAACGAGGACCCGCTCGACAGCAGCGAGATCCTCGAAATGCGCCTCCATGCCCAGGGCAAGTTCGCGAAGAAGCTCTGGCTCGAAATGCCGAGCTCCGCGCAGTACCCCTTCCGCGTGAGCCACGAGAACCTGGATTCGAAGCGGATCTATCCGAGGATGGAGGGAAGGTTCGTCTTCAAGCACGCGGTCACGCGGATGCCCGAGGTCCTGCTCGAGACCCTGGATGCCGCCAGCATCAAGAAGCAGGAGGTGGACCTCTTCCTCTTCCACCAGGCGAATCTGCGCATCAACGAGTTCGTCGCCAACGCGCTCGAGATCCCGCCGGAGAAGGTGCCGAGCAACATCCAGCGCTACGGGAACTGCTCGGCGGCATCGATCCCGATGCTGATCGCCGAGGCGAAGGAGCGGGGCGCGCTCGTCCCGGGGACCATCCTCTCGATGACGGGCTTCGGCTCGGGCTTCACCTGGGCGAGCGCGGTGGCGCGCTGGTAGCGATGCCGCACCGCGTTGAATTCCCCTCGGGGTAGCGCGTCGCGTCAGATCCAACCTCCTGGAAACATTGATAGAATATCGAATTCCCTGCTTCTCTTGACGCGCTAACGCGATGTGTTAAGATGAGGCCGCTCCAGTTTTCCACCCCTGAGAGGCCCGATTCCGGGGGTGCCACCGCTACCCGAGGAGAGAGTCGCCATGGCCGAGGCCAATTTCATTGAGGAAGGCATGGACCGGATCGAGAGTGCCTTCCGGTCGATCGAGAAGGATCTCCGAAGCCTGCGCAGGCGCGCGGACAGGCGCGGCAGGCAGTTCGGGAGGGAAGCCGAGAAGCGGGTCAAGCAGCTGCAGAGCGATCTGCGAAGCAACCGGGTCGTGAAGCGAGCCGAGGATCTTCGCAGCGACGCGGTGCGGGTCGTCGAGGAGCAGGTCGACGCCCTGCTCGCGAGCCTGCGCATCGCCTCCCAGGCCGAGGTGGACAAGCTCGAGCGCAAGGTCGCGCAGCTCAACAAGAAGGTCCGCGAGCTCGAGAAGCTGAACAGGCAGGAGCCCTCCTAGCTTCCCGATCGCGAGCTCACCGTGACGGGCCCGGCAGCCCCGCTGCCGGGCCTTTCTCGTGCGCGCCCCGTCGCTACCTTTCGCCGTCGAAGGGAGGATGTTGTGGCCGACTTCAACGGCGTCGACTTCCTGCGCCTCGACGAGCTCCTCTCCGAGGAGGAGCGGATGGCGCGGGACACGGTCCGCGGGTTCGTCTCCCGGGAGTTTCTTCCCCTGATCCAGGAGCACATCCGCAGGGACGGCTCCTTCCCGATGGAGCTGGTGCCGCGCATGGCGGAGCTCGGGGTCTTCGGCACCAACCTGGAGGGCTACGGCTGCGCGGGGATGAACAACGTCGCCTACGGGCTCGTCATGCAGGAGCTCGAGCGAGGCGATTCGGGCCTGCGCTCCTTCGCCTCGGTGCAGGGCTCCCTGGTCATGTACCCGATCTACAGCTATGGCTCCGACGCCCAGAAGGACCGCTGGCTCCCGGCCCTGGCGGCGGGCAAGGCGATCGGCTGCTTCGGGCTGACCGAGCCCGATTTCGGGAGCTTCGCCCAGGGCATGCGCACCAAGGCCGAGCGGCGCGGCGGAAGCTGGATCCTGAACGGCACCAAGCGCTGGATCACCAACGGCTCGATCGCCGACGTTTCCGTGGTCTGGGCGAGGACCGAGGAGGGGATCCGCGGCTTCCTGGTCGAGAAGGGCGCCCGGGGCTTCGAGACCCTGGACATCAAGGGCAAGTTCTCGCTTCGAGGATCCATCACCTCCGAGCTCTACCTCACGGACGTCGAGGTGCCCGACCAGAGCCGGCTGGCCAAGGCGGAGGGGATGAAGGCCCCCCTCTCCTGCCTCACCCAGGCCCGCTACGGCATTTCCTGGGGGGCGATCGGCGCCGCCATGGCCTGCTACCAGGAGGTCGTCGACTACACCAAGGAGCGAATGGTCCAGGGAGGCTTCCTGGCGGCGAAGCAGCTCACCCAGGAGAAGCTCGCGACGATGCTGACCGAGATCACCAAGGCCCAGCTCCTCTGCCTGCGGCTCGGCCGGCTCAAGGACGAGGGCAAGCTCCATCACACGATGGTGTCGATGGCAAAGCGGAACAACGTGAACGCCGCCCTGGAGATCGCCCGAGCCGCGCGAGATCTGCTCGGCGCGAACGGCATCGTGGACGACTACCAGTCGATGCGGCACATGGTGAACCTGGAGACGGTCCGGACCTACGAGGGCACCCACGACATCCACACCCTGATCCTCGGCGAGCACATCACCGGGATGCGAGCGTTCTAGCCGCGGCGGGCCAGCTGGATGGCGTCGTGGATGCTTCCGTGGGACCTGCGCAGCAGCTGCTCGGCGCGCAGCCGGTCGACCCGACCGAGCGACATCACGATCCGGATGGCGCGGCGCTCGAGCTTTCGCGAGGTGGGGTGGAGGTTCGTCATCAGGTTGCCCTCCACCCGGCCGAGCCGGACCATGACCGCGGTCGAGAGCAGGTGAAGCACCATCTTCTGGGCGAGGCCCCCCTTCATCCGCGTGGAGCCGGCGATCACCTCGGGACCCACCACCGGGCTGATGGCGATTTCCGCGGCCGCGGCGAGCGGGGAGTCGGGATCGCAGGTGATGGCGATGCGGCGAGCGCCGACCCTCTCCGCCTCCTCCAGGGCTCCGATCGCGAAGGGGGTGTGCCCGCTGGCGGAGAGGGCGACGACCGCGTCGCCCGCCATCAGCTGATGTTCCCGGAGAGCGGCGCGAGCGTCCTCCGCGACATCCTCGGCACCCTCGACGGCCCGCACCAGGGCGCCGAAGCCGCCCGCCATGACCCCCACCACCCGCTCCGGGGGATAGCCGAAGGTGGGCGGAATCTCCGCGGCGTCGAGCACCCCGATGCGACCGCTCGTCCCCGCGCCCACGTTGAACCAGCACCCACCCCCCTCGAGGGTGAGAACCAGGACGGCCACGGCGCGCTCCACGTCCGGGAGGACCCGCCCGACCGCCTCCACCGCGCGGTAATCCTCGGCGTGGATCGCGTCCAGGATCTCCCTGACGCTGCGCTGATCCAGATCCCGCGTGGACTCCAGGATCGCCTCGGTGAGCAGATCGTCGGCCATCACCAGATCTTTCGGCAGGACCCGCCGCGGATTTGAACCAGGCGAAGGTCACGCCTCGGGGGTCGCTCGACTAGAATGGAAGCGTGCCGTTCAGCGTCTCTCAGAAGACCCTGGATCGACTGGAGTGGCCGGAGGTCGTCGAGCGGCTCAGGCGGCTCGCCCGCACGCCTCGGGGTCGCGCGCGCTGTGAGGCCGACGACTCGCTCTTCGAAGAGGAGCTGACGGAGGCCCGCCTGCGCCTCGCCGAGACCAGCGAGGCCCGGGCGATCCTGGAGGCGGACGGCCTTCCTCCCCTCGACGGGGTGCGCGACCAGGCCCGGGTGCTCGGCCGCCTGCGGAAGGGGGGGATCCTTACTGGAGAGGAGCTGCTCGGGCTTCGCTCGACTCTGGGCGCGATCCGCGAGACCTCGCGGATCCTGCTCGGCCGCGCCGAGCAGGCGCCGCTCCTCGCCGGATCGGCGGAGCATCTCCGCGATCACTCGGAGCTGGAGGCGGAGATCGACGCCGCGCTCGAAGCGGATGGCGAGGTCCGCGATTCCGCCTCTCCCGACCTCGCCGCCGCGCGCTTCGAGTCGCGACAGATCGCTGCAGACGTGCAGCGTCGAATCGCGAGCTTCCTTCGCGACCCGGAGGTCGTCGAGGCTCTCTCGGACTCCTTCTTCACCGTCCGCAACGACCGCTACGTGCTCCCGGTCCGCGCCGATTCCCGGGGGCGGATCTCCGGCATCGTTCACGACGCCTCCTCCACCGGAGCCACTCTCTTCGTGGAGCCGCAGGCGCTCGTCGATCTCAACAATCGGCTCAAGCAGGCCGAGCTCACCATCGAGCGGGAGACGCGGCGGGTGCTGCGAGCGCTGAGCGAGCGGGCGGGCCGGGCGCGTCCCGAGATCGAGTCGAACCTGGAGATCCTGGAGGACATCGATCTCGCCTTCGCCCGGGGCGAGCTCTCGAGAGAGATGGAGGCGGCGGAGCCCACCCTCGGCGAGGATGGCGTCTACCTGCTGCACCAGCTCCGCCATCCCCTCCTCTCCCCCGCGGAAGCGGTCCCCAACGACCTCCGCCTGGGCGAGAGCTTCACGGTGCTGGTGCTCTCGGGCCCCAATGCGGGCGGCAAGACGGTGACGCTGAAGGCGCTCGCCCTCGCCGCGCTCTTCGCGCGGGCCGGCCTTCACGTGCCGGCCTCCCCCGGGGCGAAGATGGACGCGCCGGAGTCGGTCCTCGCCGACATCGGGGACGAGCAGGACATCCGGGAGAGCCTCTCGACCTTCTCCGCCCACATGGCGAACCTCTCCCGCATCCTCGAGTCGGCCGGCGAGCGGAGCCTGGTCGCGCTCGACGAGGTGGGCGTGGGAACCGATCCCGCCGAGGGCGCCGCCCTCGGCCAGGCGGTGCTGGAGGCGCTGGCCGAGGCAAGGGCGCGGGTCGTCGCGACCACCCACTACAACCTGATCAAGGAGATGGCGGCGGTGGACTCCCGCTTCGCCAACGCCAGCGTGGAGTTCGACTCGGAGACCCTGGCGCCGACCTACCGCCTGACCATGGGGACGCCGGGCGCCTCCTCGGCCACCGCGATCGCCGCGCGCATGGGGATGCGCCACCAGATCCTCGAGCGGGCCAACGCCCTGCTGGAGCGCGACGACCGCCGCCTGGATCGGATGCTCGCGGAGCTTTCCGCGAGCCGACTGATGCTGGAACGCGAGCGAGCCGAGGCGGCGCGCCTGCGGGAGGAGAGCGAGGAGGCGCGAAACGAGTACAGGAGCAAGCTCGAGCGCCTCCAGGCCCGCCGGGCCAAGCTCTTCGAAGAGATGCGCAAGGACCTGGAGAGGGGCTTCCGGGACGCTCATACTCAGGTGGCGAGCGTGATCCGCGACCTTCAGCGCGGGGGGCGGGCGCAGGATGCGGCCCACGCTCGCGAGCGCTTGATCGCCCTCGAGGAGAGGACTCGCGCGACCGAAGCCGAGCTTCGCGGCGGGGAAGAGGAGCTCGAGCCGATGACACCGGTCGACTGGACGCGAACCAGGCCAGGCGACCCGGTGCTGGTCCCCGGCGGTCGGCGAGGCACGCTCCGCTCGCTGCCGGATCGGCGAGGAAGGGTCAGCGTCCAGATCGGTCACGCGAAGCTCGAGCTCCCGGCGGACCGGATCTCGGCGGCGGAGGGCGAGGCGGAGGCGAGACGCCCGCCGCCGGTGCAGATCGCTCTGCGCGAGGCATCGGGCTTTACTACCCGGTGCGATCTCCGCGGCCTCCGGGTGGACGAGGCGCTCGATCGGGTCGCCTCGGCCCTGGACGACGCCGCCGCCTCGGGCGCCCACCGTCTGATGATCGTGCACGGCCTCGGAACCGGCGCGCTCCGCAAGGCGATCCACCAGCACCTGCGCGATTCCCCGTACGTCGCGCGATTCGAGGCCGCAGATCCGCGGGAAGGCGGCGACGGGGTCACGGTGGCGATGCTGGGGGATTGAGCGGGCGCGAGGAGCCGGGCGCGCCGGGGCGCGCCGCTCGGGTGGCGATCCCGAAATCGCGGAGGATCTGGTCCGCAGCGCGGAGACCGGAAGTCACCGCCCCTTCGAGACTCGGGTCGACCAGATAGTCTCCGGCGAAGTAGAGCCGCCGGCCTTCGGCGCGGAGATCTCGCTCCAGCTTGCGGAAGCGCGCGATCTCCCGATAGCGACCCACGTCGAAGCGCGGATAGGCGCGGGGGTGGCGCCGCACCGCGGAGAAGCGCACGGCAGAGCTGCTTCCGGGATGGAGTCGCTGAAGCAGGCCGACGAGATCCCTCTCGACGATCTCGTCGGACTCCTCCAGGTGCGTCCGGCTGAAGCGCTCGTTCGCGATCAGGAGAGCGAGCTCCTTCCCTTCGGGTGCAGGCGCACCCGCACCTCCCGGCTGGACGGCGATGATCGCGACCGGCCATCCCTCGCTCGCCGGAATGCGGGTCCGGGTGGCGCAGCCCACCACGGTCCGATCCAGCGCGACCGCCACCACGATCGCTGCGACGTGACGGGCTCGGGCCAGGAAGCCCCGCTCGGCGGTCTCGAGCAGGGGATCCGCGATGCCCCGGGCGACCGGTGCCGGTGTGGCGATCACCACGGCGTCGCCGTCGATGCTCCGCTCCCCGTCCGCTTGCGCGCAGTGCACGGTGATGCGCTCCCCCGCCGGCTCGAGCGCGCGGACGTCGGCTCCGAGCCGAGTGGCGTCCCCGGGCACCAGCGCCTGCGCCAGATCCGCCAGACCCGAGCGCAGGGTTCCCGCCGGCGCATAGCCGCGAGCGACGCAGCGCAGAAGGAAGAGCACGCGGCTGGTGGAGTCCGGGTCGCAAAGCGAGGAGTCGGCGGCGAAGGGCGCCACCCAGGCTTCCAGGACGCTCGCGCCGAAGTAGAGGCGGGTGAAGTCGGCGATGCTCCGATCGTCGAGGCGTGCGGCGGACTCGGGCCGGTGGGGATCGAGGATGCCGCGGAAGCGGCGCAGGATCCGCGCCAGGCGCGCGAGACGGAGGGCTTCGTGGAGGCGGACGCCGGGAAGGCGCGCCCCGCCCAGCAAGCCCACGGGGTCGATGGGGAGACTCTCCCCGCCGCGCACCTGCGCGAGGCGAAAGGGCCGCAGGGGAAGGAACTGCTCCTCGAGACCTGCGGAGGCGATCAACCCGAGCAGATTCCGGTCGGTGGCGCACACCTGATGGGCGCCGGAATCGAAGCAGAAGCCCTCCCGCTCCTCGCTGCTCGCCCTTCCTCCCGCGCGGTCGGAGCGCTCCAGAAGCGTCACCTGGCATTCGCGCTCGCGCAGCCGACGGGCGGCCGCCAGTCCGGCGAGCCCGGCGCCGATCACGATGACGTGGCAGCCGGCCCGCATCACTCCTCGCCGCGGGTTTCCCAGGTCCGCTTGTGGAGCAGTCTCTCCAGTCCTTCGACCACGTCGTTCAGCGTCTCGAAGGGCTCGTAGGCGATGCCCTCCCGGTCGAGCGCTTCGGCCAGCGTGTCCTTGGCGAAGACCACGTCGGCGGCCCGGCAGGCGCAGAGGTCCGAGACCCGACCGTTGCCGATGTGAACCACCACCGCACCGTGGTGGACGCTGCGGAACGCGCGAATCCGAGCCTGCTTGCAGGTGCCCGTCCCGCACGGGCACTCCGGGTTCGGGTGGCCGGGCGCGATCCGCCAGCTCCCGTTCTCGTACCAGAGCCGGTTGGCGTCGTAGGCGAAGCGCACGCCGTGAAGCTCCTGGAGGCGATCCAGGTTGCGGTCGAAGCCGTCGGAGAGGATCCGGAAGGGGATGGCATGCTCCTCGCACCAGGCGACCAGGCGGTGGGCGCCGGGATCCGCCTCGACCGTCCTCAGGAAGGCGTCGAGAGTCTCCTCTGAGAGCTGCAGGCCGTCGAGGAGCTCCATGTTGTACGACCAGGCGTTGAACTCGCCGCTCCGAAGCCGTTCGAAGAGCGCGTCCCGACGCTCTCGGGCGTAGCGCCTCGCCAGCGTCGCACCCACGTCCTGGAGCGCGAAGGTCCCGTCGTAGTCACAGAACACGGCGAGGAGCGGGTTTCGGTGCACGCGCAAGAGCGCGCTCTGGTGGGGGGCGAGGTCGAAGCGCAGGCGACCCTCCGCTCCACCCGGTCGCGGCTCGGGAGTGCCGAGCAGCGACACCGGCGGGAGCCCCGTCGGCGGCAGGCCGATCGCAGCGAGGTCGAGCTCCACCTCGCGGGAATCATCCCGGGCGTTCACCCGCGCGACCACCGCGCCCGACGCGGTGTGACCCGCGATTCCCGCGGCGAACTCATCGCCGAGAAGGTCGATCGACCGCGCGGTGCCCCGGGCGCCCCCCGAATCGACCTCGCGGGCCAGGGCGATGGTGTCGCGAACCAGCGCGAGCTCGCTCGGGGAGAGGAGCGGGACGTCGTCGGAGAAGATCACCATTCCGCCGCTCGCCGCGATGCTGGCGGCGAGCGTGGTGCTCTCCGCCACTGTCAGCGCCGTCTCACGGGTCCGGACCATCAGACAGTCGGGATCGTTCAGCCAGAGGCGGCGGTGCATCCACGCCCGCGAGAGGATGTTGCGCACGGCGTTGCGGGTTGCGGGAGTGGTGGGCTCGAGGCCGGGGATCCTGCTCCTCTCGTCCGGCGCCCAGGCCGGCGCCACGTCCGGACCGATCCGCATGCCGTCCACCAGACCGACGGCGGCGCCGAGAGGGCAGCCGCAGCCGAGCAGGAAGGCGTCGGGGCCGGCACCTGCGCGGACCGCCTCGAGCCCCCGCCGTAGCCGCTCGGCCCGGGCCAGGCGGGGATCACGAGCGTCGGCCTGCATGGCGACGGTGTAGAGAAAATCGAGCTTCAGGTAGGTGAAGCCCATCCCCACCAGCGCTGCGAAGGTCCGGGAGAGATGGGCGCACACCTCTTCCCGCGAGGTATCGAGGACGTGGATCCAGCCCTGCTTCGACCATTGGGGATGGAGAAGTCCCCGGTGCGGATCCGGACCGTTTCGGAGCAGCCAGTCGCCGTGCGCCTGATGGAGGCGGCTCTCGACCGAGACGCAGAAGGGCGCCGTCCAGATCCCGGGGCGGAAGCCGGCGTCCCGGATCGCAGCGGCCAGCGGAGCGATGCCGCGCGGAAACCGCTCGCTCGTCTCCAGCCAGTCGCCGATGGCGCGCTGGTAGCCGTCGTCGAGCTGCACGACGTCGATCGCGATCTGCTCGCGGCGCGCCGCGAGGGCTTCCAGATTGCGAAGCAGATCCTCTTCCCTGACCCCGTGGAAGAAGTGGTACCAGCTGCACCAACCGGTCTGGAAGGGACTCCCGGTGCGCGCTCCCGCTGCGGCGCCGAGCTCGTCGGCATAATCCTCGAGGAGCCGGTTCGGGTCCTCGCCCAGAGCCACCCGGATCCGCTCCACCGCGCGAAGGTCCCCTCCGGCGATGGGAACCTCGAAGCGAACCTCCGTCTCGACGCGCACCCCTTGCCCGTCGGGCTTCAGGTAGACGACTCCGGTCCCGACGCCGCGTTCCAGCACGCCGGCAAGACACGCAGCGGTGGAGGAAGAGCCACCGACCACCGAGACCAGGTCCGACTCGTGCCATCCGTCGCGATCGGGGGGCGGAGAGCCGACGCTGTGGTGGATGCCGCGCAGCCAGGGACCGGAGGGAAAGGCGGGCTCCCCCGCGCCGTCCAGGGCCCGCGCGCCGGTGAAGGACCAGGACTGCCAGCCGTGGCGCAGGAAGCGCAGGGCGCCCGTCTCGATCTGCGTCCAGCGGAACCCCAGCACCACCGACTCCAGGTGGAGCGTGCGCTCGCTCCGGTTGCGAACCAGGACGTCATAGCTGGCGACGTCTCCGGCCGCGTCGAGAGACACCGTCAGCTCGAAGGGACCGAGACGCTGGACGCCCGGCATCAGGGGTCCCTCGATGAAGCTGATGGGTTCGATCACCCCCACGTCGCTACGCTTTGGGAAGGAGGACCCGGAGTAGCGCACTCCCAGGCGAACCACTTCCACGCGCCCTCCGCCCTCCCGACGTGCGACCGTGGTGCTGCGAGACATGGGAGCGGAGTATAACGGGACAATGACCCGCACCGAGAAGAGGCTGCGCGAGCGAGTGGCAACGGGCCCCCCGCTCCTCCTGGATGGCGCCATGGGCACCGAGCTCGAGCGACTCGGGATTCCCTCGGAGCTTCCCCTCTGGTCAGCCCGGGGCGTGATCGAGGCCCCGGAGACCGTGCTCGCGATTCATCGGGCCTACGTGGCGGCGGGCGCGCAGGCGCTCACCGCGAACACCTTCCGAACCCAGCGCCGCACCCTCGACCATGCGGGTCTGGGACACCGTGCCGCGGAGCTCACCAGCCGAGCGGTAGCGCTCGCGCGCGAGGCCGCTTGCGAGCGCGCCGTCTTCGTCCTGGGTTCGGCGCCCCCCCTCGAGGACTGCTTCCGCCCCGACCTCGTCCCCGACGACGCCAGCCTGGCTCGCGAGCACGAAGAACACGCGCGACATCTGGTGGAGGCCGGAGCCGACGCAGTCCTCGTCGAGACCATCAACACCATCCGCGAGGCGGTTGCCGCCGCTCGCGCCGCCCGCGAGTGCGGGGCTCCCGTGCTGGTGAGCTTCGTCTCCCGGGGGTGCGCCCGCCTGCTCTCGGGCGAGCCCCTCGCTGAAGCCGTCGATGCAGTCGCCCCCTTCGGCCCCCTCGCCGTCGGGGTCAACTGCCTGCCGCCCGGAGCGGTTGCGCCGTGCCTCGGCGTGCTCCAGCGGGCCGAGCAGCCCTTCCTCGTCTACGCCAATCTGATCGGGCCGGGCGAGGAGCGCTCGCCGGAGGAGTACGCGCGCGCTGCGTCCGCCTGGATCGAGGCCGGAGCGAGGATCGTCGGGGGCTGCTGCGGGACTCGGCCCGCGCATATTCGCGCCCTCTCGGGCAGCGCGGCCGCAATTTGTGTCACCGCCGCGGGATCCGCTGCGCATCACTTGCCGCAGCGCGAGGAGGCGGAGGGAATCACCCCCGTGAAATCGCGGAGTTAGCCGGGCTCTGCGGCGGGGGCCGGTCTGGCACGGGCCTTGCTTCACCCAGGGGTGCAGGCGCAATTGGCTCTCAGCGCCCGGGCTGGCTACCCCTCCCCTCGCGCCTAAGTGCGAGGAGTCGGCCCGGGCGCTTCGCCTTTCCGCAGCGGGCGCGGGCCCGCGACTTCGCTCCAGCTCGCGTCGCGAGCCGCCGCCAGGGGCAAGCTAGACTCCCCGCCATGACGCCGCTGCTCCCGACTCCCGCGAGCGTTCGCGCCGCCGCGGGGTCCTTCCTGCTCCGCGACCGCCTCCCGCTGGTGCTGGCGCCGGGCGCCGCGGATTCGGACTTCCACGCCGCGCGCGCCCTGCGCGACGGCCTGCGGCGGATCTGCGGGCGGGAGCTCACGATCGAGGGACACGCCCGCAGCTGCGGGCTGGGGCCCCGGATCGAGCTGCGACGGGAAGGGAGCGAGGGGGAAGCCTACCGGATCGTCGTGACACCGAGGCGCGTCGAGGCGATCGGCGCTGGGCCCGCGGGCCTTCGCTACGCGGTCGAGACCCTCGCCCAGCTCGCGAGCCCGAGTGGGCGGATCCCGGCCTGCGAGATCGAAGACGCGCCGGAATTCCGGCTCCGCGGGCTGATGCTCGACGTCTCCCGGGGCAAGGTCCCCACCCTCACGAGCCTGAAGCAGATCGTCGATCTCTGCGTGAGGCTCAAGCTGAACGTCCTGATGCTCTACACCGAGCACAGCTTCCGCTTCCGGCGCCATCCGGAGATCGGCGCCGACGCCTCTCCTCTGGATGCGGAAGAGGTGAGAGAGCTCGATGCCTACGCGGCGGAGCGCCACGTGGACCTGATCCCCACCCTGCAGTCCTTCGGCCACATGGGCCACATCCTCAAGCACCCCGCCTACGCAGACCTCGACGAGAGCGAGCAGGGCTGGACCGTCTCCCCGGCGGAGCCCGGAACCTACCAGCTTCTCGCCGACCTCTACGACGAGTATCTCCCCAATTTCCGCTCGCGCTTCTTCAACGCCAACTGCGACGAGCCCTGGGATCTGTGCAGCGGGAAGTCGAAGCAGCGCGGGCAGGAGCTGGGTCGGGGCGGCGTCTTCCTGGAGCACGTGCGCAGGA
>Ga0214473_10001741_pt1 | contig 27912 bp, 27 predicted proteins | sample RVTome_7_FD_203509 | JGI IMG/M metagenome (GOLD analysis project Ga0214473, IMG submission 203509) | Soil microbial communities from uranium-contaminated site in the Upper Colorado River Basin, Wyoming, United States - RVT98D197 | ecosystem: Environmental > Terrestrial > Soil > Contaminated >...
GAAATCAGCGTTTATGTGAGAAGTTATTATGTCCATTTTGTTTGCAATTCACAGTTAACCCGTGACACGTTATTGTAAAAAGGCAAAGGCAAGCCCGCTTTACATGCGACTGTTGTAGAGAACTACTGTATTTCTGCCCGTGGACTTTGCTTTGTAAAGGGCTTTGTCTGCAAATGTTATGAGATCATCTTTGTCCTTTATATTATGGGCAGGATATGATGATACGCCAATACTTATCGTAAGCCTGCGTTTTCTCTCAAATTCGCTGAACCTGTGCTTCCCTATAAGAACCCTCAGCGCTTCAGCCTTTGCTACCGCTGCCTGTGCAGGTGTCTGCGGAAGCAGCATAATAAACTCTTCGCCTCCGTATCTTGCAAGCACATCGCTTTTTCTCGTGTGTTTTTTCAACAGGCCTGCGAATTTGCTGAGGACGATATCGCCGATTCTGTGTCCGTATTTGTCATTAATATCTTTGAAGTGGTCAATGTCAATCATAATGGAGCTTAGATGGAATTTGTATCTCCGGGTTCTGCTGAACTCTTCGGCAAAACGGCGGTAAAAATACCTGACATTATAAAGCCCTGTCAGATAATCGGTTATGGCAAGCTTTTCAAAATGTGATTTTTCATTTTCAATCTTCTCATGGAGAAAGGCGTTATAGAGGGGATTTGCGGATGAGCTTGCAATTGCTGTGCAGAGTCTTATCTCCCTCTCTGTAAAGGTATGATTTGACCTTGAAGTTCTCAGGAATAAGGTGCCGATAACCTCATCCCTGAAGATAATGGGGATAACAAGAATGGACCGTATTCCCAGAGGCGCAATAACATTCCTGACCTCTTTCAGTAAAGGGTCTTTTAATGCATCTTTTATTACCACAGTTTTTCTTGTGCTGAGTGCTTTTCTTATCTCAGGATATTTCTTTAGATCTAACTTTATGTTTGTTATCTTCGGGTCTTCAAATGTTGAGATAACATAAGCATGGTTTCTTTCTTCGGGAGGAATGCTTACCATAGAACATCTTTCAATATTTATGATTTCTGCTATCTTGCTTACAACAAGATACAGCGCTTCTTTAGGATCAAGAGTTGAAGATATAAGGTGTATAGATTCAAGCACTGTTTCAAGGTCTTTTTTCTCTTCGTGGATGGTTTCAAGAAAGCCTTTTTTGCTGATTGTTGTTTTAAGTTTGTACTCAAAATCTTCCTTGTGAAATGGGCTGATGAGATAGCATTCAATATTGCACTGCATGAGAGAGCGAATGCTCTTAGTTATATTGCCGGATAGCATTGATATTACAGGACAGCCTATTTTTGAATAGCTGATCCCTTTCAATTCATCAGGACTTCCGATGACAAGGGTGTCAGGCTTCCTTTTATTAAGTTTATTCAGGAGAGATTGGGTATCTTTTATGAATATTGCGGAGTACTCATTATTCTCTCTAAAAAACTCTCTCAAGAACTCAAGAGTTTCCTTGTTTTTGTCATATACAAATATCTCTTTTTTCATGACGCCCTTGCTGTGTTTAATGCCTGCCTAAATTATAGATTTAGAACAGAGAAAATTCAAGCTTTAGATTGTGTATAATCCGGGCGCTCTGATTATGGCGCCAGCAGATATTTTATTTTTACTGTTGGGAATATGTCAGAGAGTTCTTTTGGAAATTTGCCTCTGAGAATGTCAACTATGGAAAATCTCTCTTTTTTGGTTACTACCTCCGGTTCACCTTTTATGCCTGCAAGTCTTCCGGCAACAGCGATAGCGTCTTCAAGGGTGCCGAGTTCATCAACAAGCCGCACTTCCATTGCCTGTTTGCCGGTAAATATTCTGCCGTCGGCAAGTTTTTTTACCTCATCAAAGGGAATTTTTCTGCCGTCGGATACAGCCTTTATAAATTGTTCGTGCACATCATAAAGCACACCCTGCAGTATCAGCCTTTCCTCTTTCCCCATTTTTCTGAACGCAGATGCAATATCCTTGTGCCTGCCGCTCTTGATTACCTCTGTTTTTACGCCGATTTTATTCATAAGCCCCTCTATGTTGGGGATTTCCATTATTACACCGATAGAACCTGTTAATGTCCCGGGATTTGCAATGATCCTGTCAGCAGGCGCCGAGATATAATAACCGCCTGATGCTGCGACAGATCCCATTGATACAATGACCTTCTTTTTCAGCGTTGCTTTTTTAACTTCTTCGTATATTTCCTGTGACGGCGCAACGGCCCCGCCGGGACTGTCCACGCGCAAAACAAGAGCTTTTATTGACGGGTCCTTAAGGTAACCCTTTATTTCGTCAACGGCGTTTTTTGAATCCATTATAGGTCCCTCAATACGCACAACAGCGACCTTGTCTCCAAGGGAGACATTTTTCTGGAAGATTGCAAATATCACGCTTATTACTATCAGCAGTATCAGAAACCCTGTGATAAAGAGACAGGTTTTCTTCATTCCTCCCCCCTTTTAACATTTTTCATGCTAAGCCCTATCTTTCTCTCTTCAAGGTCAATCTTTATTATCCTTGTCCACACAATGTCACCCTCCTTTAGAGGTTCTTCTGCTTTTACTATCTCGGATGTGTAAACCAGCCCCTCAACTTCGTCTTCTATTTCCACAAATATCCCAAAGTCGGTCAGTCTCAGCACCTTGCTTTTCACTTCATCTCCGAGCTTGAACCTCGCCGGCATGTCGTTTAACCAAGGGTCTGATGTGAGTTGTTTTATGCCTAATGCTATTCTCTCCTTCTCAGGCTCTATGCTCAGGACAACAGCATCTATCTTCTGCCCTTTTCTTATGACCTCTGACGGGTGTTTGATATGCTTTGTCCATGAGATATCAGATATGTGTATAAGCCCGTCCACGCCTTCCGGAAGCCCGACAAATACCCCGAAATCAGTAATGCTTTTTACCTTGCCTGTTATCTGCTGGCCGGAGATGTACCGCTGTGAAATAAGCTCCCACGGGCTTGGTTTAAGCTGCTTCATGCTTAATGAAAGGCGGCGCTCATTTTTATCAGCCTTCAGAATAACTGCCTCTACTGTTTCTCCTATGGAAAGGTATTTTGACGGATGTTTGGGTTTCGGCAGCCAGTCAATCTCTGATATGTGGACAAGCCCTTCAAGCCCCCTTTCAAGCTCTATAAATACACCGTATTCCGTTATGTTCACAACATTCCCTTTTATTTTTTGGCCTGCGGGGTATTTTTCGTCTATGGTGCTCCATGGGTCGGGTTTTTTCTGTTTATAACCAAGGGTTACTCTTTTTTGTTCTTCATCGAACTTGAGCACAATGACTTCAATCTCGTCGCCTACTGCAAAGAATTCCGACGGATGAGTTATCCGTCCCCATGATATGTCTGATATGTGAAGGAGGCCGTCAAGCCCGCCGAGATCAATGAAAACTCCGTAGTCTGTGATATTTTTTACAGCGCCTGTAAGGAGAACTCCCTCCTTTAGCTTTTCAAGTGTCTCTGCCTTTTTCTTCTGTCTTTCTTCTTCCATGACAGCCCTGTGTGAGACTATGACGTTTGACCGCTTGTTATTCAGTTTCAGCACCTTAAAAAGCATTCTCTTGCTGATAAGGCTGTCCATGTCCTTGACTACCCTTACATCTATCTGAGATCCCGGCAGGAAAGCAGTGACCCCGAGTATATCTACAGAAAGTCCGCCTTTTGTTTTCCCTGAGATTACGCCTTCAAGAGCGGCGCCTTTCCCCATAGCAGATTCAATAATATCCCATGCCTTTATCCGGTTTGCCGCTTTCCTTGACAGATTAACCATGCCATTGGAATACTTCATGGTATCTACGTACACTTCAATAGCAGTTCCCTCATGCAAGTTTGAAAATTCCTCAGGAGAAAACTCTTCAGCCGGAACAAAGCCGTCGACTTTATATCCTATGTCAATTATGACTCCTGCCTGCTTTACGGTTATAACCTTTCCTTTTAATATTGAGCCTTCTTCAATGCGATGAAAAGTCTCAGCATAAAGTCTTTCCATCTCATTGTTTTTGATTTCCATCACCCTTTTATCCTCCTATTTCTCTACGAGTCGTAGACCTTTACTTTCTTTATGATATCCTCAATTATCCAGTCAGGCGTTGACGCCCCTGCTGTTATGCCCACGCTTTTTACGCCGTTCATCCACTCAGGAATTAATTCAGCGGCTGTCTCAACATGATAAGTCGGAACAGAAAGTGACTTGCACAATTTCGCAAGCTGGGTCGTGTTTGCGCTGTTTTTGCCTCCTACAACAAGCATAATGTCCACCTTTTTAGCCATAGCCGCTGTTTCTTTTAACCGCAGCGCCGTGGAGTTACATATTGTATTATATACCTTTACATTCTTTGCCTGTTCTATGACCCTCGCAAATAGTTTTTTAAGCGCTTCAACCGGCTGTGTGGTCTGAACAACAATCCCGACATTATGCTTTATTTTCGGAAGCGCGCTTTCACTGTCAACAACTATTGCATCATCTCCTGCATAGCTCATCAGGCCCTGCACTTCAGGGTGTTCCCTGTCTCCGAGTATTATTACCTGATACCCTTCTTCTCTGAGCAGTTTAGCATAATGGTGGGCTTTTTTCACAAAAGGGCAGGTTGCGTCAATTATATTGAATCCTGCCTCGGAAATCCTGTTCATGACCTGTAAAGGAATACCGTGCGTCCTGATTATAATATCTTTTATTCCGGGAGTGGTTATGTCCTCAATCGGCAGAATCCCTTCCTGTTTGAGTTTTTCTATGACCTGGGGATTATGTATTATAGGCCCGAGAGTGAAAATGCCTTTCTGTTTTTTCTTTGCGGTCTTAAAAGCCATATCAACAGCTCTCTTAACTCCAAAACAGAATCCGGCTGTCTTAGCTGCTATTATTTTCATGGTTTCGTGCTTTGTCCTTCAGATTTCTTATTTCTTTCATTATATCATTACCGATTCTTTCCTGAAAATCCTTGCCTGATTCATGGCCCTTTATTTCTATCGGGCTGCCGAATATAATTCTAATCTTTGAGAGGCTTATGAACTTAGCGCCGGCAGGGAGAGCCGTGTCCGTGCCGTCAATATAAGCAGGAATAACTTTTGCCCCGGAAAGCGCTGCTATAAGTCCTGTCCCTCTCTTTGCATCAAGAAGGCTGCCGTCTCTGCTCCTGCCGCCTTCAGGAAACATAACAATGAGTTCGCCATTTTTCAACCTCCTTACCGCTTCTTTTATCGTAGAAGGCTGCGGAGTGTCTCTGTCAACAGGGAATGAGAATGTTTTTACAAAGGCGCCGACAAGCGGTATCTTAAAAAGCCCTCTTTTTGCCATGAAAGTTGACTGCCTTTTTCTTATTGCCGCGCCTATCACCAAGGGATCCAAATGGCTGATGTGGTTTGATACGACAATAACGCCGCCTTTTTCAGGAACTTTTTCGATGCCGTCAATCTTAAGCCTGAAAAAGATTTTAAAGAGCAGGAGGAAAAAGGTTGTGGCAAACCTGTATGCTAAGGTCAATGGCTCGTCCTTACGACTTTCATGATATTTTCCAAAACCTTGTCTATGGTCATGCTTGAGGAATCTATCAGAACAGCATCATCAGCTTTCCTGAGCGGGGCAATGTCCCTGCCTGAATCCCTTGCGTCTCTTTCAACAACGTCCTTCTTCGCCTCTGATTCGGTTATATTGATTCCCTTTTCTTTCAGTTGGAGATAGCGCCTTTTTGTCCGCTCTTCAACAGACGCATCAAGATAAAATTTTTTCCATGCGTTAGGGAATACAACTGTTGTCATATCCCTTCCCTCTGCAACAAGGTCGGCATTAAGAGAGGCGCTTCTCTGAATATCAAGAAGAAAATTCCTTACAACCTTTCTTGCAGAAAATACAGATGAGTAATGTCCCATCTCAGTAGTGCGTATCTCCTCTGAGACATCTTTGCCATCAGGAAGTTGAGAGTTGAGAGTTGAGAGTTTAGAGTTTTCTTTCAAAAATACTTTCCCATCTTTAAATGTAATTGTAATGCATTTCAATACAGCTAAAATCTTTTCATCAGAGTCGTCAGGCTCGATCCCCTTCTCCCTAAGTGCGAGCGCAACAACCCTGTAGAGCGCGCCTGTGTCAAGATAGCTGAATCCTAATTTCCCAGCAAGGAGTTTGGCAATTGTCCCCTTGCCCGCGCCTGAAGGACCGTCTATGGCAATTACTTTTCCCATGAATTAATAATTGATATTCTAACCTAAGTTGAGCGATTTATGTAAGGCAGGAATGCTGAAGCGAGTATCGGCAAGCTGGATTTCTAATGAATAATGAAACGTCAAAAATCAAGACCTGATCCCAAATTCCTGTACTGGAAATTTCTCCATTGCCCCGATTATGCTATACTTCAAAACCGCGTAATTCCAAACCGCGATGACTTGATGAAAGGATATGGAAGAAGATGAGCAGCGAGCCGAATAAGGTAATTTACTCCATGGTCGGGGTCAGCAGGCATTATGAAAACAAAACGGTTTTAAAAGATATCTATCTCTCCTATTTCTACGGGGCAAAGATAGGAGTCCTCGGCCTGAACGGATCAGGGAAGAGCTCGCTTCTCCGCATCCTTGCAGGAGCTGATAAAGAGTTCAACGGCGAGACAGTCCTGTCGCCCGGGCACACGATAGGTTTCCTTGAGCAGGAGCCGCAACTTGATAGCAGCAAGACAGTGCGTGAGATCGTGGAAGAAGGTGTGCAGGAGATAGTTGATACTCTCAAAGAGTATAACCTGATTAATGAAAAATTCGCAGAGCCTATGTCCGACGATGAGATGAATAACCTTATTGAACGTCAGGGAAAAGTACAGGAGAAACTTGATGCAATGGATGCATGGGATATGGATTCGCGTCTTGAGATGGCAATGGATGCTCTGCGCTGTCCTTATGGAGATACGCCGGTTAAAGTGCTGTCAGGAGGAGAAAGGCGGCGCGTGGCGCTTTGCAGACTCCTCTTGAAAAAGCCTGACATCCTGCTGTTGGACGAACCGACCAACCACCTCGACGCCGAGACAGTGGCATGGCTGGAGCATCATCTACAGAGCTATGCCGGCACTATTATTGCGGTGACCCATGACCGGTATTTCCTCGATAATGTCGCGGGATGGATACTTGAACTTGACAGAGGACAGGGGATCCCATGGAAGGGCAATTACTCATCATGGCTGGAACAGAAGAAGAACCGTCTGGAGCAAGAGGAGAAGTCCGAGAGCGAAAGGCAGAAGACCCTGCAGCGCGAGCTTGAGTGGATACGGATGTCTCCAAAAGGACGCCACGCAAAAGCCAAGGCGCGCATCACTTCCTATGAGAATCTTCTCAGTCAGGATATTGAAAAAAGTTCAAGGGATCTCGAAATCTATATCCCGCCGGGTCCCCGTCTTGGCGATGTAGTCATTAAGGCTGATAACGTGAGCAAGGCATACGGCGATAACATCCTTATGGAGGGCATGACATTCTCCCTTCCACCTGGGGGAATTGTCGGGATAATCGGGCCGAACGGAGCGGGGAAGACCACCCTTTTCCGTATGATAACAGGAAAGGAAAAGCCTGATTCAGGCACATTTAAAATCGGAGAAACCGTAAAACTGGCATATGTGGATCAGAGCCGTGACGACTTAAACCCAAAGAAGACCATATGGGAGATTATCTCCGATGGGCTGGATGTCGTTCAGCTCGGCAAGAGGCAGGTCAACTCGCGCGCCTATGTTGCGCGCTTCAACTTCTCAGGTAGCGATCAGCAGAAAAAAGCTTCCATGCTGTCAGGCGGAGAGAGAAACCGTGTGCATCTTGCGCGTATGCTTAAGGAAGAAGCCAATGTACTTTTGCTTGATGAACCCACCAATGATCTGGATGTAAACACCATGCGCGCGCTGGAAGAGGCTTTGGAGTATTTTGCGGGCTGCGCAGTTGTCATCAGCCATGACAGATGGTTTCTCGACCGTATCGCTACACACATACTCGCCTTTGAAGGCGACAGCAAAGTAGTCTGGTTTGATGGGAATTATTCAGAATACGAAGCGGACAGAAAGACGCGACTCGGCGCAGCGGCAGACCAGCCGCATCGCATCAAGTACAGGCATTTGACGAGAGGGTAGGATTTCTTCATTTACGATATGCGTAAAAATCATAAAGGTTTCGGATTTTTTGAAGATGTTTAGGTGATACTTTATTCTTCAAGCGCTATTGAGCTATCGAAAACCGGTCGCTGTCCCTATTTTTCCAATACTTCTCTCTGGCTGCTGTAGTGATTCCAACTTAATTCTTCGATGAAGATTGACTTGAAGTCAAACTCATGGAGAAGATTGCGGACTCGGGTGATGTCGAGATTCATGTTTGTTTACTTCCCAAACAGATCCATGTATTCTTTAAAGGCAAAAAGCCTGTTCCGTTTGAACCCGGTTATTTCCTGTAAGATACCAATTTTCTGGAAGTCCTTTAAGAGCTGGTTTGCGGCAGGGTGTGTAATAGACATCTGTTGCCCAACAATTTTGGCAGTTACTATTGGTCGAGAATAAAGAATCTTAAGTAACTGCTGACCTGTTTTCGCCCTTTTACCGAGGGTCAGGATTTCCATTTCATGTCTATGGCGCAGGGCTATGATACTCTCAAAGGTCCTCTTGCTTTTTTCTGCGGTTTCAGCTATCCCGACCAGGAAGAATCTTATCCATTGCTCGATATTGCTGGTCGCCCTGACCATGGTTAAGGCGTCATAATAAGCGCCTTTGTTGCGTTCAAAAAAATCGGACACATAAAGTGTTGGCTTGCTCAATATTCCTTTGTCTATAAGATAGAGAGTTATAAGCAGGCGGCCGATACGTCCGTTGCCGTCCTGAAATGGATGGATCGTTTCAAACTGATAATGGCTAATTGCATTCTTTATAAGATGGGGGATTTTGAGATTGTTGTTATGCCAGAATTTTTCAAGGTCGCTCAGCAAGTCAGGCAGCTCACTCTGATGAGGTGGAATAAAAAAAGCGTCTTTCAGTGTCGCCCCGCCAATCCAGTTCTGACTTGTCCTTGCCTCGCCCGGCCTTTTATGTTCACCTCTTGCCCCCTCAAGTAAGGTTTTATGTGCCTCTTTAAGAAGCCGCATTGAAAGAGGCAGCTCTTTCAATTTATTTATAGCAAGGTTCATGGCATTTGTGTAATTCTGCACCTCTATCCAGTCATTCTTGCGTTCCGGCTTTATTTCTTCTTCAGGCATGACCGCTTCGTCAATGCCTGTCTGAGTTCCCTCTATTCTGCTTGAGGTAGTAGCTTCTTTTATTACATGCATGTGAATAAAAAAATCTACATCCGGCACCAACGTTGAATATGCGTTTAATTCACCGAGCAGCCTCGTTGCACTTTCCAGTAATATGTCAATATCCCCATCATGCCAGTCAAATGTCGCGTTTACGAAGCTTGGAGAGAAGCTTTTGTATTCATATTGCTGCTTATAACTACCTGATTTATAATGTTGTTTTGTCATCAGTTTCTTTACATATAGGTTTTTATATGTAAAGTTTATATGTTATCGTTACATATGTCAATCTATTTTCTTGCTTCACATAGCTTGATTTGCAATGACTGTTTAAAGTTTAAACAAGCATTATGTAACATTCACTTATTTTGTCCAACTAACCCCAAAGAGCAGATTATCCTCGGCTCCTGAACCTGTTCTTCTTCATGGATAGTGCAGAGCCTTCCCTCTTCGCGTAAAGCTATAACCATCTGTGCATGGCTCTCATCAGAATACCGCTTCTGGGCTGGCGGTTTAACGTGGAATAAGGGTCAGGGTCTTGCATTTTGACATCTCTCATTAAATGTTCCTTTCCCCCGCCTTCCCAACAATTCGGTAGCGTTCCTCAAAACTCCCTTCAATATTATTCCCTTTTCTCCTTATTTTTCAAGAAAAATGCGGCCTGAGTGCCCGCTAATCTCTACCGGGGCAAGCCCCCTTTTTCTTCTGATTACGCCTGTCGCGAGAGTTTTTGCAGGTCTGCATCGAAGGTGAACAGGTGGTCTCCGGCGGCAGTGGCTTTGGCACAGAGAATGCAATCAACGATGTCAAGACCTCGCTCTGAGAACAGGGTCAACGCCCTGATAAGCTCCTGTTGGTCACCGTTGGCTATCCCCTTATAGTGCAGGAGATCAATGAGGCTGCTGGCAGCCCTGTCACGGGGAACTTTATAAATCTTGGTCAGGACATAGATGCACTCTGCTATAACACTTTCAAGGACAACTGCCTTCACGCTGCCGTGCTTCACCTTATCAAAGAAGTCCTTAGCCTTCGCATGCAAGGCTGCATCATCTGCAACGAGATACCGGACGATGGTGTTGGTATCAGGAAGACTTTCTGCCGATTTTTTCACGGACCGCCATCTCCCATGCTTTGTCTTTCATCTGCCTCATGGAGGCGCCGAGTTTAATGTTGCCGGCGTATTCGCTGAGCGCGCCGGCTGCGTCCCGTACCGGTTTTACCATAACTGTATCGTCCTCTACTTCAAAATAGACGGTATTGGACTTGAGCTTCTCCCGAATTTCCTTCGGGATCGTCACCTGGCCCTTCTGCGTGAGTTTGACTGCTGCAGTCGTCATCTTATTTTGCCCTTACCTTTTTAATTAGTATTACTTATTCTAATAGTAATACATTTTAAAGGTGTTGTCAATGCATAACCTTTTGACCGCGGATTAACGCGATAACTTCTTCAGCGTCTCAAAAAATCCCGGAAAAGATATATTCACAGACGATATTCCGTTTATCACAGTTTTACCACGGGCGATCAATGCCGCAATTGAGAATGCCATTGCTATCCTGTGGTCTCCATAGCTGTTTATGGATGCGCCTTTAAGATTAGCATTTCCTTTTATGCTTAAGCCGTCTTTGAATTCTTTTACTTCAACGCCAATTTTCCTGAGCCCTTCTGCCATAGCCTTTATCCTGTCAGATTCTTTAAACCTTAATTCTTCTGCTCCTCTTATTTCCGTTACGCCGTCTGCCTGAGTCCCAAGAACGCAAAGAATGGGAAACTCGTCTATAAGAGAAGGCATAATCTCTCTGCCTATCTTTACTGCTCTTAGACAGCCCGCAGTCTTACAATAAATATCTGCCACAGGTTCTCCTGAGACATCTCTAATATTCGTCAATTCGATCTCTGCCCCCATTGTTTTAAGGACATCAAGCAGCCCTGTTCTTGTAGGATTTATGCCAACGCCTTTTATCGTTATATCAGAGTCGGGTATCAGCAGTGCAGCGACAATGAAAAATGCCGCAGATGAAAAGTCGCCCGGCACATCCATATTTTTTGCTTTCAGTTCCTGCCCGCCCTTAATCTTTATTTTGAGCCCTTCAATGTCAATATTGACACCGCAAGATGACAGCATCCGCTCTGTATGGTCGCGGGATTTTATTGGCTCTGATATCTCTGTTTCTGCGTCCGCATAGAGGCCTGCAAGCAGCAGCGCTGATTTTACCTGCGCGCTTGCAGCAGGCATGGCATATTTTATCGCCTTGAGTTTTCGTCCCTTTATTGCCATCGGAAGATGTTTATCACCGCCTCTTCCAGAAATCTCTGCTCCCATCTCTTTAAGGGGATTTATAACCCTTGCCATGGGTCTTTGCCTTAAAGAATCGTCTCCTGTAAGCACGGAAAAAAACGGATTCCCTGCGAGTATGCCTGACATCAGCCTTGCTGTCGTGCCTGAATTGCCGCAGTCAATAACATCAAGAGGCTCTTTAAGACCATGCTGCCCCTTACCGTGAATTACAAGTTCGGAGTTCGGAGTTCGGAATTCGGAGTTTTTACTCCTGACTCCTGACTCCTGACTCCCAACTTCTTCTATCTTCACTCCGAGTTTTCTGAATGCATTAACTGTGCTCATTGTATCTTCAGCTCTGAGAAAATTCCTGACAATGCTTTTGCCTTTTGCCAAAGAGGAGAGGATGACTGCCCTGTGAGATATGGATTTATCAGGAGGAGGAATAATTTCGCCTTTTAATCCTTTTGCCTTTCTTAATTCAATCCTATCTGACATCTTCCCTCAGCGCCTTGGCTTTTTTAAATTCATTTTCAATAGCCTCAGAATCTGATTTGTTTAAGTGACTGCTGAGGCCGTCGAGATTTTTTTTAAAAACCTCTATGAACTCAAGAATATTTTCTCTGTTCATCAGGGATATATCGCGCCATAGTTCAGGGGAGCTTGCCGCAATCCGTGTCGTATCTTTAAATCCGTTGCCTGCATATCCGAGATACGAGCTGTTTATGTCAGCTACGGTATTGACGATTGCATAGGCAATAATATGGGGGAGGTGGCTTACGGCAGCGTATATCCTGTCATGCTCATCCGCATCAAGAGTAGAGACTTTTGCGCCGAATGACTCCCACAATCCTGCGATTTTTTCCAGGGCAGTCTTATCCGTCTTTTCTGTCGGGGTTAATATGCATCTTGCGTCTGTAAATAAATTTGCTGTTGCTGTGTCTATTCCTGTTTTGTCGCTTCCTGCTATCGGATGTCCGCCTACGAAACTTACGCCTTCAGGCATCAGGGCTTCCATATCCCTGACAAGTTTTCCTTTAACGCTGCCGACATCTGTTACTACTGCGCCTTTTTTAAATGAGCCATTTATCTTTTTTGCTGTGCCTGTAAATTGGCCGACAGGAATAGCGAATAAAACGAGGTCAGAGTCAGCGCATGCCTTTGATGCGTCAACCTCAAAAGAATCAATTATTTTCATCTCCACTGCTTTTTTAAGGTTGTTCTCTCTTCTGCCGCAGCCTGTGATGTGACTGCATAGCCCTCTTTTTTTCATGGCAAGGGCAAATGATGCGCCGATTAAACCCACGCCGAGAATAGTGACTTTATTGAACTTTATATCCTTCATTAACTTTTAATTTTAAACTTTCAACTTTTAACTTGTTCTATATCTCTCGTCCAACAGCCTTTGCTATCAGTTTTAATTCAGCCATCAATTTTTTGAACGCATCAGGCTTTAGTGACTGCTCTCCGTCTGACATTGCATTTTCGGGGTTCGTATGCACTTCTATGAGAAGGCCGTCTGCGCCGGCTGCAACAGCAGCCTTTGCCATAGGAGCAACCAGATCCCATTTGCCGACGCCGTGGCTCGGGTCAACTACAACAGGCAGATGTGTTTTTTGTTTCAGCACAGGCACGGCGCTGAGGTCAAGGGTGTTCCTTGTTGCCGTCTCAAATGTCCTTATGCCTCTTTCGCAGAGGATAACCTCCTGATTGCCCTTTGACATTATATACTCCGCTGCCATAAGCCATTCCTTGATTGTGGCTGAAAGCCCTCTCTTGAGAAGGACCGGTTTATTGCACATCCCAACCTCAAGCAGCAGCCTGAAATTCTGCATATTCCTTGCCCCTATCTGAATTATGTCTGTATATTGAAGTATTGTCTCCAGATCTCTTGGATCCATTATCTCTGTGACAACAGGGAGCCCTGTTTTCCTGCTCGCCTCGGCAAGGTACTGAAGCCCTTCCTCTCCAAGGCCCTGAAATGAATAAGGCGATGTCCTCGGTTTATAAGCGCCTCCTCTTATAAACGACGCCCCTGCTGCTTTAACCTTCTCGGCTATGTTTATCATTATGGTTCTGTTTTCAACAGCACACGGCCCTGCAATAACAGGTATTTTTTTGCCTCCGACAACTTTCCCTTTGACTTTTATTATCGTGTTCTGGGCCTTGAAATCCCTGCTTGCAAGTTTATACGGCTTGAGGATTCTCACCACATCCTCAACACCTTTCATTACCCGAACAGCATTCTCTTCTTCCTCTGTTATCCGTGATGTATCGCCTATGACACCTATAACTGTTTTTTCGGTGCCTCTTGAGATAGTTGTCTTCAACCCTTTGCTTTCAAGTTTTTTGAGCAGGTGGTCAATGTTTTTTTCAGTAGCTTTCCGGTTTAAAACTATTATGTCCATTTATTCCTCCAAAATTAAGTTCAAAGTTAAAAGTGAAAAATTAAAAGTTGAAAATTGAATACTCTTAACTCTTAACTCTTAACTCTTAACTTCTTTAATGCGTTTATAAATCTCTTGTTTTCCTCAGGCAGACCTATGGTCACCCGTATTGCATCAGGCCCCATGGGCCTGACAATAACTCCGGCATGAAGAAGTTTTTTGTAAATAGCCATTGAATCGGCAACAGGCATATATATAAAATTTGCCTCTGTGGGCACATATCTTATTCCGAGCGAAGAAAGTTCTTTGTAGAGATATTGTTTGCCTGTGTTGTTTATCTCCTTTGATTTTTTGATGTGGCCTTTGTCATTTAATGCCTCTATTGCGGTTTTTTGCGCAACGGAGTTTGTGTTAAACGGCGCACGCACCTTGTTCATTTCAGTAATTATTTCCTGATGTGCAATGCCATAGCCGATCCTGAGTCCTGCAAGTCCATAAATCTTGGAAAATGTCCTAAGGATTAATATATCCCTGCTGTCCCTAAAGTATTTAAAGCTGTCGGCGTATCCGGTATCTGTAACATATTCATAGTATGCCTCATCAACAACTACAAATATGCCGTCCCTGATTTTGCTCATCAACCTGTCAAATTCTTCCTTTGTATTCATTGTGCCTGTCGGATTATTCGGATTTGCTATAAACAATATCTTTGTCTTTGGCGTCACAGCGCTCAACATTGCGTCAAGGTCATGCTTGTAATCCCTGAGCGGCACGTGAATTGCCTTTCCGCCTGCTGCCTGAACAGCCATAGAGTAAACAACGAAAGAAGGGTGTGCCATAACAGCTTCATCACCCGGAGCTAAGAATGTCCTTACCGCTATGTCAAGAAGTTCATTTGAGCCATTTCCGATTATAATCTCTTCAGGTTTAACAGAGAGTTTTTCTGCCAGTGCATTTTTGAGATAATACCCATTTCCATCAGGGTATCTGTTCAGTGTTTTTTTCAGCCCCGCTGTTATTGCCCTGACAGCCGCAGGAGAAGGGCCTGCAGGGTTTTCATTTGAGGCAAGCTTTATGGAGTTTTTTATCCCAAGTTCCCTTTCAAGTTCCTCTATGGGTTTGCCGGGGATGTATGGCCTGAGCGCACTGATATGTTCCGGAGCCTTTATCACTACTGGCCACCGTGCGGATAAGAGCCAAGGAATTTGAGATAGAGACATCCATCTTTTACATTCTCTATGGCTTTTTTGACTTTTTTATCCTCTATATGTCCTTCCATATCCACAAAGAATATGTACTCCCATGCCTTTCTTCTGGAAGGCCTTGATTCCAGTTTGGTAAGATTTATCTTTGCCTTCTTAATTGGTTGAAGGATGTCGTAAAGGGCGCCGGGTTTGTCCTTAATAGAAAACATAATTGATGTCTTATCTGTTCCTGTTTTCGGGGTGATGTTTTTTGAGATTACAAGGAACCGTGTGTAGTTGTGCTTATTGTCTTCTATGTTTCGCTCCACAAAATTAAGGCTGTATATCTTTGCGGCAAGTTCGCTTGCAATTGCGGCTGATGACTGATCTTTTGATGCAAGCTCTGCGGCTTTGGCTGTGCTTGTAGCTTCAACTATCTCTACATTCGGAAGATTCCTTTCAAGCCAGCCCCGGCACTGCGCTGTCGGCTGGGGGTGCGAATATATTTTTTTAATGGCCTTTTTGCTGCCTGTCAAAGAAAGCAGATTATGCGATATCTCAAGCATAACCTCGGCTGTTATCTTCAGGTCATAATCAATGAACATATCAAGGGTGTAACTCACCACTCCCTCTGTGGAGTTTTCTATTGGCACAACCCCGAATTCTGCTTTCCCTGAATCAACCGCTTCAAATACGCTTTTTATGCTCTCAACAGGCACAAAGTCGGCTGAAGAGCCGAAATGCCTTAACGCTGCAAGGTGTGTGAATGTGGCAACCGGGCCAAAATAAGCTATCTTTAGAGGTTCTTCAAGCGATAAAGAGGCTGAGAGTATCTCTCTGTAAATTGACTTCAGCGCATCATTGGGAAAAGGCCCTTTATTCAGGGATGTCAGTCTTTCAAGTATCTGCCGCTCACGTTCAGGCGAGTAAAACTTTGACTTGGTATTGCGTTTTATATTTGCAATCTCAAGGACAATCCGCGACCGTTTATTGAGAAGTTTAAGTGTCTCTTCGTCAACAGCATCAATCTCATTTCTTAGCTTTTCAATCTCTTCCATAAGTCTCCTGCTGGAAAATCGCTCTGAATACGAGTAATTCTACTAATTTTCACCTTATTTTTGCAAGGTTCCGAATTGCCTCAAATCTACACGAAACCGAATCGTTGCCTCAAATAAGAAATCTACTCGAAAAAGGATTAAAGTAGCCTTCTGAGAATATCAGGACAGGTGGCAGAAATGGGGCTGACGATGAAGGAAAGGAAGAAAGCAATAGTAGTAGCGCCCCGGTATCAGAGGGCGAAGAAAAAGGAAAAAGGCATGATACTCAACGAGTTTATAAAACTGACAGGATACAACCGCAGCTATGCTGCGCATGTATTGCAGATTCACGGCAGGAAGTTCTATATCGACAGTAAGACTGTTATGGTCGGGGATATCAGGAAAAAAGCGCAGAGGAAGCGGCAGGCTAATGCCAAGGGCGATATTAATCACATTTGGAATAGATTTTTTCATGAGGCAACGTATATCATTTCAAGTAGATTTTTACGTGAGGCAACAGGTATTTTTTATGCGGATTTGTAATGGCACTTCTGAAAGTTCTTGAATAATCAGGAGCAAAAAGCTAAAATTAGCCTCATGAGAATCATAAAGAAAGCAAAAGATATCAGCATATTTCTCAATACTTTGAGGAGGCGCGCTTCGGGAGGCGATTCTGCAATAGAAAGGGTGGTGAATTCCATTCTTTCTGATGTGAAGGAAAACGGGGATGCGGCTGTTCTGCGATACACAAGAAAATTTGATTATGCGGATGCAAAGTCCCTTCTATTCAGGCGGTCTGAGATATCAAAATTCGCAGATAAGGCGGACAGAAAGCTTGTTAGGGCTCTTGAAATCTCAGCAAAGAGGATACGCAGATTCCATGAGATGCAGAAGGAAGAGTCATGGATGGTCAGGGATTCAGAATACAGGAAACTTCCTATAGATAAAAATACTAAGCCTGCTTTTTCCCATGCCCTTCTCGGTCAGATGATACGCCCGATAGAAAGAGTTGGTGTTTATGTGCCCGGGGGCAAGGCGTCATATCCCTCAACTGTTCTTATGAACGTAATACCTGCGCAGGTTGCAGGTGTAAAGGAAATTGCGGTTTGTGTTCCAACGCCGCATGGGGAGATTAATCCGTATGTAATGGCAGCGATAAAAATGCTGGGGATTAAAGAGGCATACAGGATTGGCGGAGCGCAGGCAATCGGGGCAATGGCTTATGGAACTCAGACAATAAAAAAAGTTGATAAGATTGTGGGGCCCGGCAATATATATGTGGCTGCGGCAAAGAGAATGGTTTTCGGAGAGGTGGATATTGATATGATTGCAGGTCCGAGCGAGATTCTGATAATAGCGGATGCCTCTGCAAACCCTGCATTTATTGCAGCGGATTTATTGAGTCAGGCTGAGCATGATGAACTCGCATCCTCAGTATTGATTACAGATTCCAAGATTCTTGCCGAAGATGTCAGCGAGGAGATTGAAAGGCAGATGGCAAAGCTTAAAAGAAGGGCTATTGCAAGCAAATCCCTTAAGAATTATGGGGCTGTTATCATTACAAAGGATATTGCCGGCGCTGTAAAACTTTCAAATGATATTGCCCCTGAACACCTTGAGATTATGACAGGAAGGCCTGCTGCTGTCCTTCCGGAGATTAAGAAAGCCGGCGCAATATTCCTTGGCAGATGGACTCCGGAGACTCTCGGAGATTATTCAGCAGGGCCGAATCATACACTTCCAACAGGAGGCACTGCAAGGTTTTTTTCTCCTCTTGGAGTGTATGACTTTATCAAGCGCTCAAGCCTTTTATCATTTACAAGAGAGGGTTTCATGAAGATTGCAAAGACAGTGGAAACCATTGCTGATATTGAGGGGCTTGAGGCGCATGGGAATACGATAAGGATAAGAAGTAAGAAAAGTTTGGGATAAAAACTCTTTTTATTTTGGCTTTGACACAGCCGCATAAAAAATTATAATTCATTGAGATGGAGACTATGGAGACTATAGTTGTTATCAGGTTTGCGGTATTAATAGCCCTTTTGTCTCTTTCTGCTTGTTCCCCTTTGCAACACTCAGGTCCAACGGTCACTGAGGATGGAGTTGCCTTTAGACTTAAATATCCAGAGGCAAAACGGGTTGCCATTATTGGGAGTTTTAACCAGTGGGATAAAGATAAAGATGCTCTTTTCGGCCCTGATGCTGACGGGATATGGAGTATAACCCTGCCTTTAAAGGATGGCCGCTACGAATACCTCTTTTTAGTAGACGGAGGAAAATGGATGCTGGATTCTTCTGTTCCATCGGTGGATGATAGATTTGGCGGAAAGAATTCAGTCATACATATCAAAAGGTAGTCTGCAACTTGTAACCTTTTCGTTTTTTATTCGTCTTATGTATAAGAAAGAGGATAAAGAGGATAAAGATGATATGCAGACAGAGGAATATGCGATCATTAAACAATGCATGGACGGCAATGCAGATATTTATTCAGTTTTAGTAGAGAGGTATAAGGGCATGGTTTATAACATAGCATACAGAATGCTCGGGGATACGGAGTCGGCAAACGACATGGCACAGGAGAGTTTTATCTCCGCATATATTGCCTTAAAGGATTTTAAGAAGAATTCTAAATTCTCCACGTGGCTCTGCAGTATAGCCATTAATAAATGCAGAGACCATCTTAGGAGTAAGAAGGACACCGTCTCAATCGATGAAATAGCAGAAGTATCTGCCTCAAAAATTGCGACCCCTGAAGATGCAGCATGCAACAGGCAGATCGGGCATAGTATACAAACAGCCCTCAATGAATTGCCAGAGGAGTATCGGGAAGCGGTTGTTTTAAAGCATATTGAAGGTTTGGATTATAATGAGATGGAAAATCTACTCGGGGTTAGTTCAAAGACCCTTAAGGTAAGAACCCATAGAGGCAGGGAAATGTTGAAGAAACTCCTGAGAGAAAGGGGGATTTCAGATGGATAAAAATATGGAGCTAATTCACAAGCTTTTGGATGGAGAATTATCCGAAGAAGAAAAGAAAGAAATTTTAGACAGAATAGATTCTGATCCTGTTCTGAAAATGGAACTTGACGCACTCAGCATGGCTGTCCACATTGTGGAAAAGAGCGAAAGATTACCTGTGCCTCCATCTTTTACATCAAATGTAATGGGAAAATTGCCGGCACGCAAGAGTTCTTATAGAGAAAAGGTGTGGAATTTCTTTTTCAAAGACAGGGTCTTGCGGTGGAACATGGTTACTGCGGCGGCAGCGGTTTGCCTGGCGATAATAATCTCCGCAGGAGTTTTTAAGTTTCAGAAAAAACACGACTTAATCTCGTATGCCAATATGCCGGTGGAATCAACCAGTATAGTTAAATTTAATCTTTATGTGCCGGATGCAAAAGAGGTTGCCATTGCAGGTGATTTTAATAAATGGAAGATTGATGGGAATAGCATGAAGAAACAGGACAACGGCATATGGACCATAGAGATACCACTGAAACCGGGAGTCTATAACTATATGTTTGTTGTGGACGGCAAGGTCTGGTTATCTGACCCGAATGCTGAATCATATCAGGACGATGGGTTCGGGTATAAGAATTCTATATTAAAGGTTGCAAAATTATGAGGGCGAAGAAAATGAGAAAGATTATTCTGTTTATGGCAATAATCGGTCTGTTCATGGTTTGCGGGACAGCAATAGCTGAAACGGGACCGAAGGCCATTGCTGAAATAAGACTATCCGTAGAAAAGTCCGCATTCTCAAAAGAAACTAAGACATCTCTTCTCAAGAAGGTAAACGATGCGGTTAGCGCAGGGATTCAGCCGGATGATATCGTAATTATTGTTAACAGAGGGATGAGGCAGAACCTTGATGGCAAAGCCATTGAAGGGCTTATCGATATTGCCGTAAAAGTAAAGAATCAAAATCTACCTGTCAGAGCTGTCCTTGACAGGATGCAGCAGGGGCTATCAAAGGGAGTGCCTGCGGATAGGATTATGGGTGTAACAGGAATGCTGGCAGAAAAACTTTCTGTGGCTAATACGATTGTTAATGACCTCATTAAAAGCGGTGTAAAGGCAGGTAGCAGCACAGCAAAAGAAGAAACTATACAGACTGTTGCACGGGCGCTGGAAAAATCAATCCCTATAAATATTATCGCACAGATAGGAATCAGGGTGAGAAAACACAATTATTCCCTCTCGATGTTTGATAGGGCTATTGACACTATGACCAATCTTGCGGGAAGCGGCATGCCTGTGGAGAGGGCATTGCGATTGGTCAATAAGGCAATGGATAAGGGATATTCTGAAAAGGATATGTTGAGGATGGAGAGGGGAGCCAGTGAGCTTAAAGGCGGCTCTGGAATGGGCGGCGGCTCAGGAATGGGCGGCGGCTCAGGAATGGGTAGTGGCTCAGGAATGGGCGGCGGCTCTGGAACGGGTGGCGGCTCAGGAACGGGCGGCGGCTCAGGAATGGGTGGCGGCTCTGGAACGGGCGGTGGCTCAGGAATGGGTGGCGGCTCTGGAACGGGCGGTGGCTCAGGAATGGGTGGCGGCTTTGGAACGGGCGGTGGCTCTGGAACGGGCGGTGGCTCAGGAATGGGCGGTGGCTCTGGAATGGGCGGTGGCTCTGGAATGGGTGGCGGCTCTGGAATGGGTGGCGGCTCAGGAACGGGCGGTCAGCGTTAGAGTGTTTGATGGAGGACATAGAGGGATGTCTGACATATTATAAGTATCCTTACAGGCATTGGAGGCGGATAAGGGCAGCTAATGCAGTTGAGAGGAGCTTCAGGAAGGCAGGGGAGGTGATTGAGGTGGGCAAAGAATAAACGGCATAGTGTGTGGTAGCAAGGTTTCAATTTAATCGACAAAAATTTTAAAGGAGGAAACGAAGATGTTGAGAAGAATCGCAACAATAACAATTATGGTAAGTCTGCTGGCATTCGGGGGTGTTGCAAATGCAGTAACCCTTGATGAGGCCAAGACGCAGGTCGAAAAACAGGCTACGGAAAAGAAGCTAACTGCCATGGATAAGGCAGAAGCAGTCAAAGTATTGGAGAGCCTAGTAGAAAAAGGTGTTCCTGTGGAGCATGCCTGCAATGTGGTTGAGGCTTGCATCGACAAAGGGATAAAGGGTAAGGAGCTTTCCAATATTGCCCGTTCTATTGAAAGCGATATAAAGAAGGGAGTATCTCCTGAGAAGGCAATAGAGCGTGCAGGCAGCTACATGGATAAAATGGGCTCTGGAATGGGTAGCGGCTCTGGAATGGGTGGCGGCTCTGGAATGGGTGGCGGCTCTGGAATGGGTGGCGGCTCTGGAATGGGTGGCGGCTCTGGAATGGGTAGTGGCTCTGGAATGGGTAGTGGCTCTGGAATGGGTGGCGGCTCTGGAACGGGTGGCGGCTCTGGAATGGGTGGCGGCTCTGGAATGGGTGGCGGCTCTGGAATGGGTGGTGGCTCTGGAATGGGTGGCGGCTCTGGAATGGGTAGTGGCTCTGGAATGGGTGGTGGCTCTGGAATGGGTGGCGGCTCTGGAATGGGTAGTGGCTCTGGAATGGGCGGTGGCGGCAGATAGAGACATCTGTATCTTTTAGTGTCTTGCCAGATGTAAGCTCAGGGAGGCATACGCCTCCCTGAAATAATTTTTTTAATAAGGGAGAACAATGCAGTCCAAAAGAGTCTTATTAGCAATGTGTCTGTTTGTCACGTTTTTGTCTGGTCTTGTTTTTACACCAAACGCATTCAGCGGGCTAATTCTTGATGCGGGAGTTAAGGGAACCTACGAGGATAACATTAGTGGTTCTCCCTTAGATGCTGATAAAAAGGGCGATTTTTATACAACCGTCTCTGCTGCTGTCGGAGGATATACAGAGGTCGCCGATGGTACATATCTCTTTTTAAGGGGAGATGCCGCAACCTATCTTTACAGCAAGTATGATGACCTGAGTGCAACTATTGTCGGAATCAGTGCGGGGGTGTATAAAAAACTGGGTGATGTATTATCAGCGCAGATCGCACTGAAAGGCAGGCTAAAGGAATTTAAAGGGGAGCCTCGTGACAGCAACGCCTTCGGCGGGACCTTTGAGCTTAAGCAGAAGATAACCAACAAATTCTGGATAAAGGAGGGTTATGAATATGAGAAGAATAATGCGGATTCCAACCTTTTTAGTTACGATGCACACTCAATCGGTGTGTGGTCAGGATATATGATTACACCGGAGACAATGCTTAATCTCGGGTATAGTTATCTAACCCGTGAGTATGGGGACACCGGTGGTTTCAAGACAAAATCCCATACAATCTCAGCGGGTGTTGCAAGAGAGCTCGCTAAAAAGGTATATGTCAATGTTGGTTATGACAGGCAGTTTAACGATTCCAATGTGTCAAATACAGACCATAATAACAATATTTACACCCTTGGTGTAACATATAGCTTTTAAAGGTGGACAAAAATGTTTAAATTAAGAATATTTGTGATTTGCATGTTAGCAGCGGTTTTAATCTTTTCAGGGATTGTGGTGGCACAGGATAAGAGTGATAAGGCTAAAAGACCAGTTGTAGGTTTTGGAAGCGGCGGTGGATTCGGTAGCGGCAGTGGAGCAATAGATGGTTTTGGAGGCTCTATGAGTTCAAGAGGTCCAATGAACACAGGTCATGGTTTTGGTAGCGGATTTGGTACTGGTTCAGGCAGTGGGCCAATGAGCACTGGAAATGCAGCGTCAACAGGCAGCACAGGGACAAGCGCTGGTGGATGGGGCAGGTAGTTTTTTTACAAGGTGGCGGAGACAACTCCGCCGCCTATTTTTATTGTTATCATTACTGTTGCCTCGATTATGCTCATAAAAATTACAGAAGATAATCGAAAGGAAATCCTCAGAAAAGCAATTGAGATACTGAATGACGGCGGTATTGTTGCGTATCCGACAGAGACGTTTTATGGCCTCGGGGTAAAATTTGATAAGGAAGCCTCTCTCAGAAAACTATACGAACTGAAAAAAAGGCCTAAAGAAAAATCGATGCCATTGATTATCGGGAACAGGGCATCTCTGGCAATGATTGCTGTATTTGTGAATGAGATTGCTGAACCGCTTATGGATAAGTTCTGGCCCGGGCCATTAACGCTGATCCTGAAGGCAAAAAAAGGCTTGTCGCCATATCTTACTGCTGACACAGGCAGGATTGCGGTGAGAATTCCTGGAGAATCAGCAGCGCTTTATCTCGCAAGAGAGGCAGGATTTCCAATTACAGCAACGAGCGCGAATCCTTCAGGAATGCCGCCTGCAGAGGACGCTGATTCAGTCATAAGATATTTTGGCGAGAAGATAGATATGATAATAGACGGAGGCAGGACTGCCGGAGGCCTGCCTTCAACAATTGCGGATGTCACAGAGAAAAGCATAAGAATAGTTCGTGAAGGAGCTATAGCGTACCGCCTGTTAGAAATATGAAAAAGCATTTTTACTCTGGCCTCCCTGTCATCACAAATGCTCCCCAGTAAAATGGATTCTGTTTCTTTTTCATCATTTTCAGTTTTGCCTGTCTCAATGACTCTGCCTTTGTCTTCCCTGTAGACATCAATGTATAAAAATCTGTCATAAGTTCCGTTGTCTCTGCGCTTGGAACGCTCCATAAACTCATCACCAGTGTCTTTGCACCTGAAAGTATAAATGCCCTCTTAAGCCCGAATACCCCTTCTCCGTTTTTCACATCTCCAACACCTGTCTCGCACGCTGACAGCACCACAAGGTCTGTTCCCTTCAAGTTCAGTCCGAGTATTTTTTCTGCGCTCATCATGCCTTCGTCCCTTCCGGCTTTGAGCGAGGCATTTACTCCTGAGAATACTATCCCGGAACGGAGCATCGGATTTTCAATATTGATAGGTTCATCTTTTGTTAGAAAGTCGTCTTTCAATTTTATTGTAACTCCTCTCGTCTCACTGCTTCCTTTGAGTTCTTCGTCATTAAGAAAATATCCGTGAGTTGCAAGATGGAGTATTTTAGGTGTCTCTGCGGAGAATATCATTTCTTCAAGTGCTTTTGTGTTCTGATAGTTCTTTACCTTAAGCTTCTTTTTGTTCTTCAAGACCTTCTCTATGGCATCTGCCTCCTGTTTTGTATCAGGAAGCCTGTCAAAGCTTATATTTAAGACATCTTTTGATAATCCTCCCCTTATCGTCTTCGCCACTTTCATTTCCTTTGTCATTTTATCCCTTTCCATTAATCCCATGTCATAGTCTGGGTCTGCGATGATAAGTGCATCGCCTTTGGCTATGTTTGTATCGGTAAACCTGATTATGTCCCTTCCTGCGGCTATATAGTTAATTGTATATTCTTCCATAAGGTATTTATTTGAAGGTGTTACCAGCGCTTCAAAGGGTATCAGGTTGAGATTACCGTCAGGACTTATAAATAACTGCTTCCTGCCTTTTATATATTTCTCCAATGGTTTAATCGCAATATCATATATGGCACGGGCGGCTTTATCCAAGGCTGCTTTATCAGGGGTTTTGCCTGATGTCTTTATTCTGTTCATCTCCTGAATGTATGCCTTGATATGCTTTTCTATATCCCCGGCATCTGATATTTCGATTAATTTGACTTCAGGCTCTTTCTGCGGCATCAGGACAAATGCAAGGTATTTTGGTTTATCCCCTTTGTTTGTCTTGAAGTCATAAAACTTAATCCTTGCAAAGTCTATATAAACAGAATCCTTTGGGAGTATCCCTGATATGTTTTTAACATCAGCCCTGCCGATTGTTTTTTCAAGGGCAAAATCTTTGCTCAGTCTGCTTAACTCGGCTTCAAGTGTCTCTTTTTGCTTTTGAAGCACATCAATTCTATTTCTGTAAGCCCCAAATCCATCTTTATCAGGTTTTGATAACTGCATCTTTGCTATCTCCCTGCGAATGTTGGTGAGTTCATCAAACTTATTTTTTATTTCAGGGTCGCCAGATTGTATTGCCGCATCCATGTATCTTCCCTGTGCCTCTGCAACAGCACCCTTCCACTTGAGCCATGAGTTAAAGGTATCGGTTATTGATTGAGAGGATGATTGCATGTGTTTAACCGTATGGGACATAAAGGCATGAATAGAGAATTCCTTCTGATTCATATAGTTGATTTTCTGTTTTTCTGACAAAAGCATGAAGACCTCTTCCCTAACAAGATTATCTATACTTATCCCTCGCCCGAATAATTTGTGGCTTTCAAAATGGTTCCCTAAAACTCCATAAAGAAATGCGAGGTTTTTAAGGGTCGATGCAGTATAAAAATGCTCTTTTCCTAATGACGCATCAAATATCTCCAACACCCTCTTATATAAAAGCTCTGCTTCAGAATAGCGATCCGTGGATGCATAAAGGAGAGCAAGGTCATTCATCATTACTGCAACATTATAATGCTCTTTACCTAATGTCTTTTCTGATATCCTCAGCGCCATATTTAATAATGGTTCTGCCTCGGAGTACCGCCCTGTATGGCTATATAATACTGCAAGTTCTGAGAGGGTTACTGCTACATAAAAGTGTTCTCGCCCTAATGACTTCTCCTTGATTTCTAGAGCCCTTTTTAACAAAGGTTCTGTCTCAGAATAACGTCCTGTGGCACGATAAATCCATGCCAAATAGTCAAGGCCTGCTGCCACAGAGGGATGTTCTTTACCCAATGCCTTTTCATTTATCTCCAATGCCCTCTTATATAGAGGTTCTGCCTGCGAATACAGGCCTGTAGTACGATAAATCAGTGCAAGATTACTAAGGATTGCCGCCACAGAAGGATGCTCTTTCCCTAATGCTTTCTCCCTTATATTCAATGCCCTCTTATACAGAGGTTCTGCCTCCGAATATCGGCCTGTTATCATAAAAACCCCTGCCAGATTGTCAAGGCTGGTTGCCACAGAAAAATGCTCTTTCCCTAATGCCATCTCCCTTAAATTTAATGCCTTTTTATATAAGGTTTCTGCCTGCGAATACCGGCCTGTTGAAAAATAAAGACTTGCTAAATCATCAGATGCATTTGCCTCTTTAAGCCATTTTTCAAAGTTATTTTCATTTGATGTCAGCCGCTCCTTATCAGATGTCTTTCCCTCCATCTCGCGAATTCTTTTATAAAGATTGTCTGCATCTTTATGCCTTCCTGTTGCCTTGTAAAAAATTGCAAGGCTTTTTAGACCTCTTATGATACCGGGATGGTCTTTTCCAAATGCCCTCTCTTTTATGGCAACCGCTTTTTCCGCATTTTGAACAGCCTCCTCATATTTTCCCGTTTTATAAAGCTCATTAGCCTTTTGGAGCAGTATTTCAGAGTCTCTTAGTTCCTCTGACGAAACATTATCAGCAAAGGCTGTTTGGGAGGATATAATAAGGAAACATAATAAAATCACTTTAACGGTTTTCATATGATATGTTTTTCTTTCTTGAACATTCTGATAAAAAACATTATTGTTAATGGTATAATAGTCATCAAAGTTTTAGCAATAAGTTTATAGGGGGTTCTAATGAAGAAGATTACACTTCTGATATTATCATTATCTGTTATTTTGGCATTTGCAATAGGCTGCAAAAAGGTTGAGGAGCCAAAGGCGTCTGCTCCTGCGCCTACGCAGGCTGTGCCGGCTCAGGCTCCTGAACAGAAGCCTGCAGAAGCTCCACCGCCAGCGCCGTCTCAGGAAAAGAAAAAAGTTAAGACTCCTTCCGCATCAATGCTAAAACAAAAGCCAATTGAATCTCAGACTGCTGCGCCTGCTCCTGAGAAAAAAGTCAGCAGATTGGCAGCCCCTGCGCCAGAACTCACTCCTAAAAAACCAACTGAAACAAGGGCCATAATCGAGACAAAATTCGGAAATATAGAACTCAGGTTTTTCCCCGATGTTGCGCCAAACCATGTGAAGAATTTTATTGAACTTGCGAAAAAAGGATTTTACGACGGCACAACCTTCCACCGCGTTATTCCCGGCTTTATGATTCAGGGAGGAGACCCTAATACAAAAGACCCTGATAAATCAAAGCATGGTATGGGCGGCCCTGGATATAAAATAAAAGCCGAGTTCAACACAAAGCCTCACAAAAAGGGAACTCTTTCTGCTGCTCGGGCTGCGGACCCTGACAGCGCAGGCTCACAGTTCTTCATCTGTGTTGCAAATACGCCATTTCTTGACGGCCAGTATACTGCATTCGGTGAAGTAGTTTCAGGAATAGAAATCGTGGATAAGATTGTTAACCAGCCGAGGGACAGCAGGGACAATCCAAATGAAAGGATTGAGATGAAAGTAGGGGTTACGGCAAAATAATTATTTTAGAATTTTATCCCGAAGTCGGGGAAAAACCCTGCGATATCTCTCAGCCTGTTAGTGAGCATTATTACGCCGAATGCAATCAGAAGTATGCCGCTGATGATTATTATTACCCGCATGTACTTCTGGAATTTTTTGGAATAACTTAAGAAACTGTTTATGGCAAGTGACGAGATAAAGAAAGGCACTGCAAGTCCGAGCGAATATACGGAAAGGAGTTTGATTCCATAGACAGCAGAGCCTTTTGCGCTTGCAAACAGAAGGATTGAGCCGAGGATAGGGCCTATGCACGGAGTCCATCCTGCGGCAAATGTCATGCCGATAGCAAAGGTCCCGATGTATCCGGCAGGTTTGCCGCCAAGATGCACCTTTCTTTCCCGCATCAAAAAATCCAGCTTAAGAAAACCTGATATGAAAAGGCCGAAGATTATAATGAGTATTCCGCCGATAATCCTTATCCACTCTTGATACTGGAATAGAATCTGACCTGCCGCAGAT
>Ga0214473_10001743_pt1 | contig 27909 bp, 28 predicted proteins | sample RVTome_7_FD_203509 | JGI IMG/M metagenome (GOLD analysis project Ga0214473, IMG submission 203509) | Soil microbial communities from uranium-contaminated site in the Upper Colorado River Basin, Wyoming, United States - RVT98D197 | ecosystem: Environmental > Terrestrial > Soil > Contaminated >...
CTTCTCTTTCCAATAGCGAGCCAGCACATCGGCCGCAAGGGTTGTATAGGCGTGTCCGACATGTGGGACATCATTAACGTAATATATGGGTGTAGTTACATAAAATTTGTCAGTCATGGTTTAAGTATAACTCCCTCTAAACTTTAAAACCTCCTTGCGGAGGCTGTCTACGACAAAGAAGCAGGACCCCGCTTAAGAAGAACCTTTTTGCATTTCCGCCCTTGCCCGCCTCGACTTTTCAATAAGGTCAAAATTAACAGATCCAAAAACCAGGTTTCGTTCTCTGGCCCATCTTTTGGCAAGATTAGTAATGGCCTCGATCGCTCCGTAAGGTGGAATTTCCTCCACCGTTGAGCTGGCCTTGATACTTTGGATACTGGCTTGCTTATCTTTGATTATTACTTTTACTTGTTCGACGGTCATATTAACGGCAAGTATAAACTAGTGCCTATTTTTTTACAAATTTCTTGATCCGTTTCGCCCAGACATTGGCCCATTCTTCAGCCTCCATTTTTTTAAGTGCTAGGGCAAATCCCGGTTTTTCCATAAGGGCAAGAGTTGCGGCTATGGTTGCACTGGAGACTTTAAGGTTTTGTTTAATATTTTCATAACTTCTTCCCTTTTTAAGCCAGTAGGCGACACCAAGGCGCTTGGCGAAAGTTTCCAGCTCGGCGTCATTGAAGAAATCCTGCAAAAATAAGTCGGCCTCCTTTAAATTTTCTAAATCAATTAGGCTTTGGGCGAAGGTTTTTATAAGTTGAGTCTTGAATGAGGGATTGAGCTTTCGAGTAGAAGTCCTCATCGGAAGGAAAGTATATCAGTAACCCACGGGGGGTCAAGTTTTTTTAAAGTAGATTAGGCTAACAGCCGCCAAAACCCCAAGAATAAGAAGAAAATTCAAGATATTGCCTATTCCGAAATACCTTAAGACTGCAAAAAAGGTAAGACCCAATGAATAAACCGCTCCCAGAAAGGAGTTTGCAAGAAGAATCGAGAAAGTAAAAATAAGGGCCAAAAATCCCAGGAGGAAAAAGGCGGGTACGGCGCCGAAAGAATTTGGATCGACGAAATAGATAAGCCCTGCCAAAAGAGCCCATATAGCGATTGTTATTAAAAGAGTAGGAAAGAAATTCTTTCTAAGTTTTACTTCTTTTTGGCGAGCCTCTTTGCGCATCATTTCATGATACAATGTTTTACCTATGGACCCCATTGTTACGCTGGTTATTGTTATCGGAGTTCTGGTGATTATCGCAATTCTTATCAATAAAAAGCTCTCCGATATTTCGGAAAAGCAAAAACCTCCGCAGGAGCTAATGGAAATTATTAAGATGCTCCAAACCGGCTCCAAAGACGACAGGAAAGTTCTTCTCGAGAGTCTGCAGAAAAACACACAGTCTTTAAATGAAAGGCTTGATAACGCAGCGAAAGTTATCGGACAGGTACAAAAAAATTTGGGGGAAATGAGTGAGGTTGGGAAGGGAATCCGTTCGCTACAGGAATTTTTGCAATCTCCAAAATTAAGGGGAGGGTTGGGGGAGGAAGTTTTAAAAGAAATGATAGGTCAAACCTTCCCCAAAAATGCTTTTCATCTGCAGTATGCTTTCAAATCCGGAGTTAAAGTTGACGCGGTACTTAAGACCGAAGCAGGGCTTCTTTGTATAGACTCTAAATTTCCAATGGAAAACTTTAACGTAATGCTTAAGGGAGAAACCGAAGCAGAGAGAAACATTGGAAAAAGACAATTTACGGCCGATTGTAAAAAGCACATAGAAGATATTTCCAAAAAATATATCTTGCCCGAGGAAGGGACAATGGATTTTGCACTGATGTATATCCCGTCGGAGGCAGTTTATTACGAGGTTGTAAATATTCAGGAGCTGAGTAATTTTGCCAGAAGGCTTAGGGTTTATCCCGTCTCCCCAAACACTTTATATGCGCATTTACAGGTTTTACTTTTATCTTTTGAAGGAAAAGATTTGGAGACAAAATCGCGGGAGGTTTTTAGAATTCTTAGGGCGGTTCAAAAAGACTATACAAAAGTTGAAGACAATATCTCCGTTTTGCAAAAGCACCTCAATAATGCTTATAACATGATGAGCTCTGTAATTACCTCATTCACCCAATTGGGGCAAAAAATATCCTCAACCCAATCCCTCGGAGGGGGGGGCAAAAGGGAAGAAAAACAACTGGAGGAGTAGAACAGTGGTTTTTGCCTTTGGCTGTGTGTCGGCGGACACAGACAAATGCGGGTTAACCACAAACCCTCCCATGTTAGGTTTGGTGCATCAATACCCCACGCCTCTCGTCTTCGAGGGACCAAGCGCGCGCCAAAAGCGCATAAACCAAATCCCTCTGAGAGATGACGTCGACAACCTTTCCCCCGTCTCTGACGATGAGGTGACGCTTGTGTTTGCCTTCTCCCTCGAAACGAGCCGCCACTTCCTCGAGTATCGTTTCGAGAACAACGGAATCTAGGGGGCTGGGTGTCATTATTTCTTCGACGAGAGTCCAGACGGCGAGGCGATGTTCCAGTTCCAATTTCTGGTTGCAGTCGCGTTCGGTCAGAATCCCGACGTAGTCCTCACCTTCCTTGACAAGGATGGCACCGACCTGGTTTTCTAGCATCTTCCGCTGGGCGTCGATGACCAAATCCTTAGGGGATACCCAAATCGGTTCGCGTTTCCCGACGCGCTTCTCTTTGAGTTCCAGAAGATATCGGACAGTAGCCATTGGCCCCTCCTAGGGAATGGATTTTGTTTGCCGACAAGGTGCGATGCGTACGCTAAGCAAATTCTAGCGTGCATCTCGTGGGCGTATTATACATTACGACTTTCCCTTTCTGCTACAATTGCCTCGTGGCCAAAGATGCTTCCGGCATAAAACTTAACAAAGAACAACTTGCTGCAATAAAACATAAGGTCGGGCCGCTTCTTATAATTGCGGGTGCGGGAACGGGGAAAACCACCGTAATTACCGAGCGGATTAAATATCTCATACTTTCAAAAAAAGCAAAACCGAATGAGGTTCTTGCGCTGACTTTTACAGAAAAAGCATCCAAGGAAATGGAGGAAAGGGTGGATGTGGCAATGCCTTACGGTTATACACAAATGTGGATATCCACATTTCACTCTTTTTGTGACAGGGTGCTAAGAAGAGAGGCGCTTCATATTGGACTTGACCCTAAGTATCACCTTACGACGGAAGCAGAGGCAGTCCAGTTTGTTAGAAATAATCTTTTTGCCTTCGACCTGGATTATTTTAGACCCCTGGGAAATCCGAACAAGTTTATTGCCGGGATGCTTCAGCATTTTTCCAGACTTCAGGATGAGGATGTAGCACCCAACCAATATTTGGATTGGACGGCAAAACTCAAAGCTAAAAATTCAAAACATACCAAGGAGGAGAGAATGGAATTGGCTAAATGGCAAGAACTTGCGGGAGCCTACAAGAAATATGACGAGTTGAAAGTTAAGGAAGGACTATTGGATTTTGGGGACTTGATAGTAAAAACCCTGAAACTTTTTAGAAACAGGCCAAATGTATTAAAGGAGTACCAAAAACAATTTAAGTATATCTTGGTTGACGAATTTCAGGATACAAACTATGCCCAAAACGAATTGGCAATTCTTCTTGCAGGGAAGACAAAAAACATTACAGTCTGTGGAGACGACGACCAGTCGATCTATAGATTTCGAGGGGCGGCTGTATCCAACATTATCCAATTTAGAAAAAATTTCCCGAAATCGAAAATAGTCGTTTTAACCAAAAACTATAGAAGTACCCAGGAAATTTTGGATAGGGCTTATCAGCTGATACAACACAACAACCCCGATAGATTAGAAGTTGTAGAAAAAATTAATAAACGCCTTACTTCCGAAAGACAGAAAAAAGGGAGCGAGATTGCCTTTATTCATAGGGATAGAGTGGAAAACGAAGCGGAAGAGGCGGCTAAAAAAATTGAGGAAATAAACAAAGAAGGAAAATACGAATATAGAGATTTTGCAATTTTGGTTAGGGCCAATAACCACTCCGAGCCCTTCGGAAGAGCCTTTTCCCGCCGCGGAATTCCATATCAATTCTTGGGTCCGGGAAGACTTTTTAAACAGCCGGAAGTGGTTGACTTAATCTCCTACTTAAAGGTTTTGTATAACTTTGAGGACTCGGTTTCTTTTTACCGACTTTTATCTATCGAGTATTTCGAAATCCCCCCCAGAGACCTTGCGGCGATCGGAAATTATACAAGAAGGTTAAACTTAAGTTTTTTCGAAGCCGCAGAAAGAATAGATAGTGTTTATGTAACCCAACAAACAAAAAAGACCGTAAAAAAACTTTTGGAGATTATTAAAAAACAGCTAAAGAGTATAAGACGGGAAACCGCGGGACAGCTTCTTTATTATTTCCTAACCGACACGGGACTTTTGCAAAAACTTCTTTCTCCGGACACCCCCGAGGCCGAGAAGAAAGCAGCTAATGTTTCAAAGTTTTTCGACAAATTAAAAACCTATGAGGTTGACCACGAAGACGCAACCGTTCTGGCAGTGGTTGACTGGTTGGAGCTGGCAAGCGAGCTGGGAGAGTCTCCCTTGGCGACCGACGCTGATTGGGTAGAGACTAATGCCGTAAATATCTTAACAGCTCATTCCGCAAAAGGACTCGAGTTTCCGATCGTTTTTTTGGTTAATCTTGTTGGTCAAAGGTTCCCCACGATTGATAGGCGGGAGCAAATCCCAATTCCGGATGCTCTTATTAAAGAGGTTTTACCGGTTGGGGATTATCACCTGGAGGAAGAGCGAAGACTTTTTTACGTGGGGATGACCAGAGCCCGGGACGTGCTTGTCTTTAGCGCTGCCGATTATTACGGGGAGGGCAAAAGAGAAAAGAAGCTATCCCCTTTTATTTTTGAGTCTTTGGGGGATTCGGCGGTTGCCAGCGAGCTTCCGAAGGCCAACAATAAACAGTTGACATTTTTGGACTACTCCTCTCCCGGAACACCAACTACTGAATACGAAATACCCAAATTACACCTAGATTACCTTTCCTATTCCCAAATCGAGACCTTTCGGGTTTGCCCCCTTCATTTCAAGCTGAAATACATTTATAAAATTCCCACGCCCCCCTCAAGTTCCCAAAGCTTCGGTAATACCTTCCATAAAGCCATGAAGGCTTTCTATGAGGAAATTATAAGCGGCGTAAAACCCACCGAAAAGCTTATGTATAGCATCCTACGGGAAAATTGGATAAGCGAGGGGTACTTGGGCAAAGCCCACGAGCAAGGTTCTTTTGAAAAAGCCAAAAAATTTCTCAAGCATTACCTTAAGAATTATTTCGATCCCAAAGTTAAACCAGTTGCCATGGAGCAACCGTTTGTGGTAGGGCTTAATGGCTTAAGGGTCGGGGGGAAAATGGATAGGTTGGACGTACACGGGGACGGTCTGGAAATTATTGACTACAAAACCGGCGCAAAACCGCTTTCGCAAAGTCAGGCGGATAGTGATTTACAGCTTGCTATATATGCATTGGCGGCAACGTCAATTCCGGAATTCCCATTTGCCAGGGCCCCCGAAAAAGTAAAACTGTCATTGTATTACTTCGATACTCCTCAGATTGTATCGACGACAAGGACCAAGGAGCAGCTTACTGAGGCAAGAAAAACTATCGAGGATTATAAGAAACAGATTGAACACTCGGACCTTAGATGTTCCGGCGGAATCCTTTGCGAAAATTGCGAATATTCATTTTTGTGTAGGTCAGACAGCTAAATATTTTATTACCAGATAAAAACCGATTTTCTAAAGATGGGATCAATAGCAACAACGCCCCACAGTGTTTGTAAATAGTTTGAGGGCTGCTTCTCTATCTGCCACTCTTCATTCCACAAGCCCTGAGAAATTAATTTTTCTCGTAATCCCTTTAGAATTCTGAGATAGTTTCTAAATGTGGTAGAATTTTCGTTAGCTGGAAGCCCAACTACTTCCCTGGTAACAAGCCTGTATCGAGTTGCTAAGAGAGGACTGGCCACTTGGATACCATTTACTTCTAGCAATCTCATTGCCGTGAACTGTTCAATACCCGTAACATCAAGACCAGTCCCCGCGATGGGCCGAAGTGTTTTTATATAGACTTGAATTGGATTCAAAAAACCGCCAATCCTCGCTCTTTTTACGACACCCCTAAGTCCAGTTAGAGTATTAAAGTCGCGGATTTTTGGCTCGAACTTGCCCGATTCCATTGCTTTTACAAACACTCGTATTTCACCGCCGAAAGTTTTTTCTCCCAAAGGACTTAGGGCCAGGATGAACTTGGCTGGATCCTCATCAAAGGGACTTTTCTCTTCGAAAAACGATAACCAAATTTTGTCTCCTGTATAGGAATCTATTTTGGGTTGGCCGAGAGCATCGAAAATAGAATCCACCTCTTCTCTGGTTTTTCTGTAAGCACTCACACGTTCTGCCATATCGCGGAATTATAGAATGCAAAAAAGGATAAATCTACTCGAAGGAATTATGCCGAATAAATATTTTTAACTCTTTAAAGTTAAATTATATATACCAAGCCTACCCTTTATTGGGATTGGCGGATTAATGGGACGAATATTTCTAAGAAGCCAACTGTAAGCTCCTGGGTAAACCTTAATACAAGCTTTCTTCTCGTGCACTTTCGTCATCGGTTTTATGTCATAAAGCTCGACAATACACAGGGCTTTTCCGAAAGGCTCTATCTTAGGGCTTTGTGAGGAGCAAATTACCAAATCGCCGCGATATTTCGTTGACCACTTTCTCGTTTCTATCCCTTTTTTTCCACCCGCAACCAAATTCGCCCAAGGTTGTTTAAGAGAAATAGCCTTCCACGTTTTGTATTTATTTTTCATAAAGGCAGTCTCGATTTAACAAAACAACCGGAATAGATCACCTCGTAGCCGCGAAAGGATTTTTTGAAGTGGGTAAAGCCCTGCCAGGACTTATTGGGAAAGCGCTCGTCGTAAATTCCCTCAAAGTCAAAAACTTTTGCCCCACGCCCCTTGGCCCACAAAATTCCCTCCCAAACAATACTGTATTGTGCAAGGGTCTCCCTCCCCCTTTTATTGGTGAATGCCTGCCAGTAATAGGCGATTCCGTCGGCCTGTAGAAAAATAGATCCTCCGATTATTTCACTTCGATGATTCGAATCATCGAAGTAGACAAGGTAAACACAAGCACTTTTGAAAGATTGCTTAAGAGAGATTAAGTGGGATAGCGGTGGAACGTACCTTTTCAGTCCCACCGAATTTTTCCAGGCGCTTCTAAAGTCTTCGATACTTTTTATTTCCCCGATTCCCAAACTCTCCGTTTTTTTGAGTGCGTATCTTGCGTCTTTTTTAAAACTCTTAAAGATCTTTTCTTTAGACCGGGTTAGGTCTATTTGCAGAGTTTTGGTTGGAAGGTAAGGGGATTTGCTTAGCCTAAACCCAACCGACGTTAGAAATTTCGCATCTAGAACGGTCTTCGGCTCGATGATGATTTGAAAAGCGCGGTATTTTTTGGCGAGTTCTCGGATTTTGGAAATACGAATTTCTTCAGGCCTTTGGACTTTAATGACCGAGCCCAAAACCGGAACCTTTTTAATAAAGTAGTTAATTTCGGCGGGTCTTTCTACTATCCACCCAATTTTTTTTAAATAATTTGCGTATTGGGGGGTTTGTCTTATATCTCTCATTCTGCAAAACTGCACTGATTCCAACCAGAGCGGTATCTATCAGAAGCTATGTCTAGAAAGACCGAACCTTGTTTTTAATCTAAGCACTGCCCAGCGTAAAGATTCGGCTACTCGATAAAGATAGTAAAGTGGCGCATTTATCACCAGGTCCCAAGTCCCCAAAAATTCCACAATTTTGGGGCTATACCCTTCCTTGAATTTGGTGAAACCTTTTCCTTCTTCTCTTCCCCATAGGTCGAAAGTTTTTAAGCCGATAGACTTTCCGAACCTTACCGCCTCCCACATCATTAAGTTATTTGCCATGACATTTTTATATTTTTCGGTTGATGCACCGTAAGGATAGTAAAGAAAATCTTTCCAGACGAAAACTATCCAGGTTGTGATTATTTGGCCTTTATAGCGGGCGGTCAGAAGTCTGGCTATTGGCGGTTGATGATTGGCGGCGGGCAATTGGTGTAAGTGCTTCCACATAAGTCTGTGATATTTTTCGCTGTGGGCATAGAAACCCTGGCGCGTAACGGTTTCCCGAGTCAGCTCAAGATATTTTTTAAATGCCCTGTCGGAGTTGTCCTCAACGACCTCCACCCCGTTTTTTTGGGCAATTCTTATGTTATACCTGGTTTTTGAATGGAAGCTTTTAAAAAGTTCTTCTTCGGATTTGGTCAGGTCAATCCAAAAGGTCGTGGGCGTGAACAATCTCTTTCCGGGCACTGCCCCCCCTGATTTAAGTAGCTTAATTATTTGGTCAAAGTTGACATCGTCCGGTGCGGCCTTAGCATAGTTGGGTTCTAATTTGATAAATATTAAATTTTCCTCCACTCCTAAGCCCTTAAGTTCCTTGAACATTTCCTTTGTCGGCTTAGGCCCTTTAAGAAACATTCCAATTTTGAAAGGAAGGAGGGGAATTTTATGAAGAGTCATAAGTCCATACTTGGTAAAAAGTATTTCATTGCCCGCGTTTTTTCTAAACTCTCCCCATTCCCAAGTTTGTATTGGATGGTCCGCGATTTTATTGAATGGGTTTTTGTCCATGGCTTAAAGTTTATGGAATATCATTCAGCGCTTTTTCAAATTCATCCGAAAGTATACTCCCGCCGGCCGATTGTAATAGACTTTCCGGGATGTCGATTATAAAACGGGATGGGGGATTTGAGATTTTTTCTCCGAAATAAAGCCTGCGAGTTGCATAAGAAAGATAGAGTAGTTTTTTAGCCCGTGTCATTCCGACATACGCAAGCCTCCTTTCTTCTTCAAGTTCGCCGGCATCCCAAAGACTTCTTGAATGTGGGAAAAGCCCTTCTTCCATTCCTACGATGAATACGACCGGAAATTCGAGTCCTTTGGCGGCGTGCAAGGTCATAAGGGTTGCCGCGTCTTTTTGTTTTTCCCCATTTACTCTTCGTTTATTGTTTGTCTCCTGAGCCCCGACCAGGGCCACGTTTTCCAAAAATTCATTGATATTGGGAAACTCGGCAGCAACGCTTCTGAGCTCCTTAATATTTTCAAGCCTTGCCAGATTTTCTTCTGTTTCTTTTTGAAAAAGCTCAAGGTAGCCGGTTTTTTCTAAAACGCCGTCTAAAATGTCCAAGGTAGTTGTTTCTTCCAGGGCCGCCGCCTCTTCCTGGAACTTCTTAAATTTCTCAAGTCTTCTTGTTCCAATCTTTTCAATTCGTTTTTTTGACACAGAGTCTTTTGGATTAACCAAAAGCCTGAGGTAGGATAATACATCTCTTATTTCCTTTCTGTCATAAAACCTGACCCCTCCTACCAAGACGTAAGGAATTCCTGAGTGAAGAAACGCCTCTTCCAAAACCCTGGACTGGGCGTTTGTCCTATAAAGGACCGCAAAGTCTTTAAGACTATGGCCGTATTGAATAAGATTTGAGATTTCGTTAATTACGAATGACGCCTCGTCCAGCCCGTTTCTGGCACCATAAAGTTTGATTTTTTCTCCGGTAGGATTTTCTGTCCAGAGTTTAAGAATCGGGTGAGAGGTATTTTTGACAATCACCGAATTTGCCGCGGAAAGAATATTCTGGGTCGAGCGGTAGTTTTGCTCAAGGTTTATTATCATAACATTCGGATAGTCACGGATGAGATTATTGATATTTCTAAAATCTGCGCCCCTCCACGAATATATGCTTTGACTTGCGTCTCCCACGGCAGTAATATCTTTTCTTTTTCCCACGATAAGCCCGGTTAACTCGTACTGTATTTTATTGGTATCCTGCCACTCGTCTACAAAAACGTGAGTAAGTTTTGTCTGCCAGCGGGCTAAGATTTCCGGGCTTTTTTTGAAAAGATCAACCGTAAATAGAAGAAGGTCGTCAAAATCCAATGCCCCTACCTCTTTTAATAATTTTTGATATGCGCTGTAAACCTTAAATACTGCCTCTTGCCAGTCTCCTTGTACAAACTCCGCGTACTGGGAGGGTGTAAGCATCTGATTTTTTGCATCGGATATTTCAGAAAGAAGAGCGCTTGGATTATAGGAGTCCTTGGACATATTAAAACTTTCCAGAACCTCCTTAATTGCCTCTTTTTGATCACCTTCGTCATATATTAAGAATCCGGGAGGAACTCCGATGTATTTCCCGTCGGTTCGAAGTACCCTTGCGCAGAATGAATGAAAAGTTCCGGCAAATCCCGGAACCATCCCGATAAGATTTTCAACCCTTGCTTTCATTTCTCCCGAGGCTTTATTGGTAAACGTTAAAAGCAGAACTTCTTCGGGCCTAACTTTGCCTTCCGAAATAAAGTAGGCAACGCGGTAGGTTAATACCCTGGTTTTTCCGCTTCCCGCCCCGGCAAGGACCAGAAGGGGCCCTTCGTCATAGGTTACCGCCTTTTTTTGCTGAAGGTTAAGCTCGGAGAGGAGCTTGTTAGAATTTTTCATCTGAAATACAATTAAGCTTAATTCTAGCATGCAGGACCCTATACCCCAATCGACCTCGCCCGCAAAAAAAAGGGTTTTTTGGTCTAAGTTGAAAAGAAGGCTTTTAAAACACGTGTGGGCCGTAAGGATTGGACTTGTTGGGCTGGCTGTGGCAGGGGTAATTTTGATAGTTTTTCTGGTAAGTCTCATCTTAGGAAAAACAGCATTCGGCAGCCTCCTGGGGCTTGCGGGAGATTTTATTTTTACTCCTTCGGAAAAAATCGAAAGCTTTGAAGGAAGAACCAATATTTTGATTTTAGGAAAGGGCGGAGCCGGTCACGACGCGCCGGATCTTACGGACACTATCATCTTTTTATCAATCACAAAAACCCCGGTTTCTGCAAACCTGATTTCGATTCCCCGGGACATTTGGATTCCGGGTATAAGGGCCAAGGTCAATAGCGCCTATTACTGGGGAAATCAAAAGCAAGAAGGGGGAGGGATAGTTTTGGCAAAATCCACGGTTGAGGAGATAGTCGGGCAGCCTATTCACTACGCGGCAGTTTTGGATTTTTCCGCTTTCAAAAATGTCGTTGACGTTTTGGGCGGGATCGAGGTCGAAGTTAATAGAAGTTTTACCGACGAAAAGTTTCCGATACCCGGGAAAGAGAATGACGAGTGTGGGGGAGACGCGGAATTTAAATGCCGTTATGAAACCATATATTTTGAAAAAGGACTGCGGATGATGGATGGAGAGACCGCCCTTAAGTTTGTAAGGAGCAGAAATGCCGGGGGCGACGAGGGGACCGATATAGCAAGAGAGGCAAGGCAACAAAAAGTAATAGCCGCCATTAGAGAAAAGATTTTAGGTAACGAGGTTATCTTTTCTTTCAGAAAACTTAGCGCCCTTTACGATATTGCCCGCGAAAATATTGAAACCGACATTACCCCTTCTAGCGCTGCCATAATTGCAAGAATGGGCATTCGGGCGAAAGACAACGTTCGGTCGAGCGTTCTTCCGGAAAATTTCCTCTTAAACCCTCCCGCCTCACCGCGCTACGACAAGCTTTATGTGTTTATTCCAAAAGCCGGAGATTGGAGCGAGGTACACACTTGGGTAAAATGCATTGTTTCCGGAGTGGTCTGTAAGTAATTTTAAGGCGTAACTTTGTAAATTCTGGTTCCCCCCGATACAAAGACCTCTTTGCCCAAAAGGGCGAATTTTGTTTCATCCAAGGTGGGAAACTTTTCTTTTTCAAAACTGCCTACGATTACATAGGAAACATTGTATTTATTAAGAAGACTTTTTGCCTCCCAGGAGTTTTTCGAAAGGTATATCGTCGTAATATCAGCAACCCTTTTTTGAGGAATTTCGGGGGAGCCCCTCCAAAGCCACTCGTGGACATACCAGCCGGACACTGTGGACAGTCCCGTGTAGGAGGAAATTACGTTGTTGTCGGTGTAGCTGTCTCCCGGAGCCTCTAAAATTACGGGTTGTCCCTTGACGTTTTGGTTAAGCCAGAGAACGGCTTGATATTCTTCCGGATAAGATGAAGAAAGCCATTTTATACCCCCCAACCCCTTATAATCTTTCAATTCCCCGTAATAGGATTTTATTCCGAAATACGGATAGATAAGAAGTGAGGAAATAACCGCAGAGGTAACAAGACTGGCGAAGAATTTATAATGCAATCTTTTGATTGCGGATAGGAAAGTTACGATTATATAGCCCGAAGAAAGATAAAACATTACAAAAGCCTGGTAGGTAAGCTTAAACATTGTATTGGCCCTTTGGTGCGAACCGGAATATATATCTTTTACATAGAAAATTTCCGGCATGGCAATTAACATCCAAGCGGCGGTGATAAGACCCAGTACAAAAATTTCGGTTGGTAGGATCTTTCTAGATTTTGCCAAATGAAAAATAAAAATTGCCGAAACAAGAAGAGGAAATCCCCACAGAATCAAAAGTTGCCACAAGGGAGTTTTGGCATTTACGAGATTTATCCCCTGGGCAATTGAGTGGAAATTGAAAATAAAAGGAAGAGCCGTCAAAAGCCCGAGGACTCCTATAAGAATTGTAGGTCTGGCCGAGTGCCAAAAGACCTTCAGATTAATTTTGCCGTCCGAAAGGTTAAGCAGTACAAATGCGATAGCGGCGACAATTAGATAAATTCCGTAGTCCCAAGTGCTTGTGGAAAACATTATTCCCAAGAGCCCCCCCATAAAGACAAGAGGTAGCGTGAGTGTCCGTTTTTTATCGCTAAATTTTACCTGGGCCAAAAGAAGTGCCAGAAAAAGAAGTACAAACGGAAAATCGAGTACGTGTGCGTGTAGGTCGGATACGATAAATGAGTAGCTGGGAAATTCGTGGATGGTCTTGTCGTTTGTATCGGGGTTATAGCCGATAAAGCGCGTGGCGTCAGGGTACCAATATTTTTCGTAGCCGTCCGTAAGAGCGTAGTACGGGGTGTGGAAATTGCCACCCATGGTAAGAAGAAGTGCGCTAAGTATTCCCGCGACCGCCGCCTTCTTCCCGAACTTTTCAAAAAGAGACGAGACGATTGAGAATGCCGCGGAAAGTGCGAGTCCCAAAATAGCACCCAACATTAGGTTATAGGAAATGTCCGAGGCAATTCCGGTTAGTTTAGTCAAAACGGCAACACTCAGATGTCCGAACCAATAGTAGTTTACGGGGCTTCCGGAATACCAGATATCTGCCGGCGGCAAGAATCTTCCCCTTAGTATGGAGTTGATAAATCCGAAATCCATAAACTTTTCTAGCCCCCTTATGTCCGGCTGATGAGCCCTTACCCACGACCAGGCGAAAAGGCCCAGGACAAAAAGGACTTCCCCGATAAGTATTGGGGCTTTTTTCGAAAGAAGCCCGTTGATTATTTTTTCCTTGAATTTTACAAAGATAAATAAATTTAATAAAAAGAAAACCGCAATTACCAGAAAGACCGAAATTTGTGTAAACGGAAGAATTTTTGCGGTAGAAAGTAAAAAGAAGGTAAAGGAAACAGCCGCAAGACCGAGAATTTTTGAAAGTGTCCAGCCGGAGTCCGAAAATTTCCTGAAAACCAGCCAGGAAATTGGGGAGAATATGGCCCCCAGTCCGAAGAAGGTAATCCACCAGACAAAAATTGACGCTAGGTCTTGGCTCATATATTGCAACTTTTTGAAACCTCAAATATCGAAAGATTCTGAGAATAGTCAAAGTAAATTTTATTGAAGTTTCTTTCGAAAAACGAATAGTTTACTGTTACTTCTTCAAGTTCTGTCGGGTTTTTAATCTCGATAAAATCAATTTTTTCATCGGCCAACTTTTCGCAAACTAGGTCTTTATTTTCGCCGGATAGTATTTCCTTGACCGTCCTAAATCTTTTGTCCGTGTCGTAGCCTGCCGACCAGGAAAAATAAGGCCATCCCAAGTAAATTTTTCTTCCGGCAAGGCTTGCCGGATCGTATAAAAAAGAGTGATTTAGGAACGTTGAGTTAGCTGGAGTATTTTTTAAAATAAATAGGGAAGCAGGGTTCTTTTGATAGTCTGGAATGACCACATAAGAATCATTAAGAATTGGGAAAAAGTCGATAACTCCGGAAACGGTTAAAAAGAAAAGAAGTCCCCCGGTAAGTATTTTTCCTGCGATGCTCCTTCTCCAGAGGATAGTTAGGGCAAAGGCAGCGAACATGTTGGCTCCTATTAAAAAAAGGTTAAAAAATTTATGATTAGTGGCTCTATCGGCAGAGAAGGCAAACAGGTTTCCTATAATAAACAGTATCAGGAAAGGATAAATTATTTTACGCTGGCCCGGTTTTGCCAGGATATAGCCCAGGGGAGCAAGAACAACGGCCAGGCCCAGGTTAAGAGTCCAATAGCTGATAAAATTTGCAATCGTTAATTTTTGGACAAGATAGCCGGGAGAAAAAAGGGGAGTATTAAGCTCACCTGTCCCCATATAAATAAGTTGAGGTATGGCCAAAAGAAGTGCAACAACCCCGATTGCAAATATCTGCCTTCTTATTTTCGGATAAATAATAAAAAATATTCCCAGTGCAGTAAGCATCATTCCAAAGACAGCGAGGTGCACAAAAGGAAAAAGTCCGATGAAAAGACCTAGGCCAAGAAGCCACTTTGTGGAAAAACCCTCTTTGGCATTTTTGTAAATTAGAAAGACCAATAAAATGAAAGCCGCGTAAGCCAGTGCCAAATGTCTTTGGTTAGTGAAAATATTCAGGTTCCAGAAAGCCGAGACCAGACGTCCGTCATAAGGGCCGAATGATGAAAATTTAACATTGGTTATAATTTCTTTAAGGGTGTTTGCACCAAGCGGGTGGGACTTGAAAAATTCGATAAACGAAAAAGAACCGTTAAAAGCAAAAAAGATTACGGACAGAACCGCGACCGACCTTTTTTTAAAAACTTCCTTTGCCAGAAAATAAATAGAAATCATTAACAGCAAAAATCCTATGGTGCTTAGTGTATTTAGGGCGAGGTCTATTCTAAGACCCATTTTTTCCAAAATCCCCACAAGTAAGAAGAAGACAAAGTGGTAGCGTATAGGAGGGCCCGAAAAAATCGGGTATTGGGGAGGGAAATTATCCCCCAGAGAAAATGACCTAATAAGCGGAATCGTTGCGGCAAAGTCGCTCCAGGCCTTGGTTGCGATTTTCAGAGTACTTTCAGGGGCCTTAAAAGTTTTAAACATGATTAAGGCCGAGAAGGTAAATAAAATGGCAAAAAGTACAGCCTCAAAATAGTATTTATTAAGCGAAAATTTCTTAAATAATTCCTTCATCTAAAAAGAGGTTCCAACAAGTATACAACCGGGGCTTCCTCGGCTTAAAGGGCAAGAAGGATGGAGGCAATTATGAAAAGAAGTCCGGCGGAAACCGTGACAATTGTTGGGAAAGATACTCCGGCGTCTGGTAAGCTGGCCCCCGTTGGAGTTGCCGAAATTTTGGTGGTTGGGGTTGCCGAGACCGATGCGGTTGGTGAGAGTCTGGGAGTTAGCGTCGGGCTGAGCCTTAAGGTTGGAGTAGGAGTTCCCGTTCCCGACCCGGTGGTTGGTGTGGGACTAGAAGTGGGTCTGGGCGTCAGTGTTGGTGTAGAAGTTGGGACTTGCGCCTGGGCCTGCTCCTGTGGGGCGGTTGGAGCAACCCTCTCACTTCTTAGCTGATAAAGCCTGATTGCTGTAAATACGGCAATACCGGCCAAAACAACGGTTCCCCCTATGGCAAGAAATAGAGGAGCTTTTCCCTTAAGAGGGCTCCGGCTTTTACCCTCCTCAGGGGGTGGGCTTATGGGAGCTGCATTTATGGGCGACGGAGTTGGTGTATTTTCTTCCTGCATTTTGGGTAGATAACTATACTTTTTATTCTAGCACATAAAAAGTCAAGGTTTATTTATTCTTATTCATCGAAAGCGCAAAGGTCAAGCCGCTAAAGGAAACTAGGGCTAAGCCCAGTACAAAATAAACGATTGTTTCAGCGCTACTGCCGGCATCGGGCAAACTGGAAGGCGTAGCGGTGGGCGTTTGTGATGGTTTGAGTGTGGCAGTGGGTGTTGCCGTTGGGGAAAGTTTTGGAGTTGGTGTAACCGTTAACTTAGGGGTTGGAGTTGCCGTCAATTTAGGAGTAGGAGTCAGGGTTGGTCTGGTGGTGGGAGTTGCAGAGGGGGTTGAGACAAACGCCGGTCCGTCGGCCGCCTGTACCACAAAGTTTCTGGTTATGGTTCTTAAAATTCCCCCAACATCCCTCCAGGTGATTGTAACCGAGTGCGGCCCTTCCGAAAGGCCTTCAGGCGGGCTCCATTGCCATTCTCCGGTTGAGGGAATAGTAACAACTTCCGTTTGCGGTTCGGACTCAACAGTAATAGTAATTTCAGTTGCGGGAGGTCCTTCCCCGATAAATTCGGGCTCGGTGGATGTTATGACTTCTCCCTCCTCCAGGCTATTGATAGTTACGGGATTTGCCGTTGCCGAGAGGGTAGCCTCAGGGACATTAAAACCCGACTCCTGGTTAATATCCGGAACCGCGAGTTGGGCCAGCGGTACGTCCGACTTTTTACTGGGCGGAAGATTTTTAAAATCGTGACTTTGACCCAAAATTATTGGAGGAGCAGGCTTTGCTGATTGCGGATAGATAAGGGCGGTCGCCGTTCCGAGGGGACCTGCCTGGACCGAGATTTCCGCCAGGGTTCTTTCTTCATCGATCGAAACGTATTCGGCTAAGTCTTGGGTTCGGGCATTGGATAAGGGGATGACCCAGTTTCCTTGCTCAGAGGAAACGGTAGAAAGAGAAGTTCCACCGCCGGCAGTTGCATAAACTAATGCCTTTGCAGCGGGATTTCCCGCCCCATCCTGTACCACCCCCGAGATAACGATGGGTTTTTCCGGGGCAGTTGCCTCCGCGGCTGTTTGGGCCTCCCAGAGAACCCCATTATTATCAAAGTCCACCCCTCCTGAGTTTATTGTAAAAAAGTATGAAGTTTTTGTCTTAAGTCCGGTCATAGTTGCCGAATGTACGTTTGCGGTTCCCGTCTCAGCAGACGTTGTTTCCCCCAGGGAATTTTTGGACTCGCCCCATTTTACAAATCCCGTAATTTCGGAGTCAGTCGTCCAAGAAACACTAAGGGTCGATTCGGAAACGTTTGTGACCCTAACGTCTTTTGGTGCTTTCTCACCCGAAGCCCCCAGCCTAAAAATTTGTCTGTTTCTTACCAAAAATACCCCAATAATGATACCCAAAATAAGAATTACGAGAACAATTATGGTTGGGATTTTTCCTTTCTTCATGGTGTCGGTGTTTGCGTCGGTGCTGCCGAGACGGTTGCGGTGGGACTGGGCGAGACCGACGGGTTGGGAGTAACTTCCTCGGTAGGTTGTGGAATCAAAACGGGTACCGTCTGGCCTTCTTCAAAATAAAGTCTATCTCCCACCCTGGACAGTGTATCTGTGTCAAGCTCCGGCGATAAAGGGGCAAGTATCTCGGGTGGAACGTTTACGGTGGGCGTGGTTATAAAGGCTCGGTAGACACTAAATGCTATCCAGGAAAAGATGGTGACTGTCGTAATTATTGCGGTTGTGACTAGCTCCGGAACTTTGGGTTTTTTCATTGTGCCTCCGTAGCCATGTTGCCCATAAGATACGGCGTTCTTCCGTTAACTACAATAATCAATTCGGGTCCTTCGGCGCTTGTTGAGGAAGTAATGCTTAGTCCGTCGATTTTAAGAGGCCTTCTTAACTTGTCTAAACCGCCAATGAACGCGGCCAGGTTGGGATATGCCGACGAGGCACTCATTGAAAATCCTAAGGGGATTGCATCTTCGGGCATTGGCGAAACCAGGGTACTGATTGTGGTCCCTCCGACATTGGAAGCTCCCAATAAAGTGGCCCCCCCTACATTAATGGTCAATATGTCAACTGGGTTTTGGGCAATTACTCCTTCCAGCTGATGGACAAAAGAATCTGGGTTTGGTTGGGACGGAATTGCAATATCAAGTATTGCAATCTTTTCCTTTTCCCGATCGGAAGTTTGTTGGGCTGCATTTAAGTTTTTTATCTTTTCATCAAGCTGTGTTACCACTGCTTTTTTGGCCCCAATCTCCTTATAAAGCTGGACTATGGTTATTAGGGTCGGCTTTATGGCAAAGATTGCAAAGATAGAAATGGTTGCCAACGAAAGCAGAAGTTCAATAAACATCTTAAAGTCTTCCTTTTTGGAATATTGGGAAGATATGTTAAGAAAGTAAGTTTTATATCTTAGGTAGCTGTTTCTCCAGGCAGGTGCCATATCAGACTCCCCCTTCCACTGGGCCAACAGGCTCGGACACATTTATAGTAAATTCCATCAGCGACGGGTCCTCGAAGCTGGTCTCAATTTGCTGTAGCACCGCTTCCCCGAAACCGAGGCGGGCGTTTAGATTGATTACAAATTCCTGAATGCTTTTTTCATTGGGCGAAAGGCCTTCAATTATAAGACCGGCATCGCTTAGATTAATTGATCCTAAAAACACGTCTGGGGGTATACTTGAGGATATTTTTGAGAGAATGTCAGATGCCTGTTTTTTGCCTGAAGTCAGCTGGGAAAAAATTAGCAATTTCTTCTGGGTTTGCCTGAAAGTATTTTCAAAGTCGGAAGATGAAACAATTGTTGCTTGTTTCTGTTCTATTTCTTCGCTTAGGTCTGCATTTTGAGCGTCCAAAATAAAACGGGAAAGAAAGGCCAGAATCACTACAAGCTCAGTTGCGATCACTATTATTCTGAACGTAGAAAGCGCCCACTTAAGTACTCTTCCGGTGGTTGAGGCCGCGAATTGTTCTTGGGGTAGTAGATTAATCTGTGCTGATTTCTTTCGGGCAGCCATAAGTAACTTTGCTCAAATTTTCAATTGCCAATTTTTTAGTGAGGCAAGAACTGAGAAATGAGCACTAATTCTTTCTCAATATACCACATGAAGTAGGTTTGCCAAAGGGTAAATTAGCCAGGATCTAGTGCAGGTAGTCAGCCCGGTATGAGTCTTATTTAGAAGATTTCTTGGTCTTTTTGGCTTTAGGCTTTGCCTTGGCAGCCTTGGGGCCTTTTTGTTTGCGAGGAAGCAGTTTGGAAAGAGAGCTTTTAATTCTTGCAGCCTTGTTTTTGTGAATTGCCCTTTTTTTTGCAGCCCTATCTGCCAAAGATATTGCGCTAATTATTTTGTCAGCCGATTTGGCGGCTTTTGCGCGCCTTACGGCTACGTCTAGCCTTGCAAGAATCTGCGTATTTACTGCAAGTTTTCTTACGGAGCCTCTTAACGCTCTTTTGGCTGTTTTGGTGACCGGCATTTTTTGTGAAAAATTAGGATTAACTAATCAACAGTTTGTGAGTATAATCTAACAAGTTTCAAAAAACAATCGGGTTTTATGCAAGATATTTTCAAAAAGGGCAAGAAAATATTTCTGACTCCACAGTCGAGCGTACTTTCCGCGGCGACGATTATTATGGTGATGGTCGTAGCCTCGAGGGTTTTAGGGTTAGTTCGCCAAAGAGCCCTTGCCCATTTTTTCACCCCCAACGACCTTTCTTTGTTCTTTGCGGCCTTCAGGCTTCCCGATTTGGTTTTTGAAGTTTTGGTTTTCGGAACGTTCGCCTCAGCCTTCATTCCCGTTTTTACAAAAGCTTTAAAAAAAGGAAACAGGGAGGCTTGGGAAATCGCCGGGACGGTCACAAACATAGGAGCCCTGGTGTTTTTGGTATTTGCCGCAATTGTAATTGTCTTTGCAAATAACCTTTATGGGGTTCTGGCACCCGGATTTAGCATCGAGCACCGGCAGCAAATAGTAACCCTGACGCGGCTTCTTTTTGCGGCACAAGGATTTTTTGTAGTAAGCTACGTATTAACAGCCGTTCTTGAATCTTCGAGAAGATTTTTGGTGCCCGCCCTTGCTCCTCTTCTTTATAACCTGGGGATAATTGCGGGAACCCTTCTTTTGGCCCCGAAATTGGGTCTTCTGGCTCCTGCAGTCGGAGTCGTAATAGGGGCAGCCTCGCATTTTTTGATACAGCTTCCCCTGGCGATAAAGCTGGGTTTCAGGTTTATTCCCAGAATAAGAATAACCGACGAAGTTAAAAAAATAGGCAAGCTTGCTCTGCCCAGAATAATTGAAGTTTCTTTTTTACAGGCAACAAAAACCGTTGAGCTTTTCTTGGCATCGCTTATTTCCACTGCATCCTATACTTATTTCACTTTTGGTGTGACTCTTCAGCTCTTGCCGGTAGGACTTTTCGGGACGTCCATCGCCAAAGCGGCCCTTCCTACGCTTTCCAGGCAAGCAGATACACCTGCGCTTTTCAGAAGGACGCTTTTCGGAGCTCTCTACCAGGTTTCTTTTCTGGTTTTGCCAATAGCAACGGCTTTAATGGTACTTAGAATTCCCATTGTCCGGCTTATCTTCGGAACCGACATTTTCAGCTGGGAGGCAACGGTGCAGACCGGAATGGTTGTTTCCGCATTTGCCTTCGGGGTATTTTTCCAGGCAGCCTCCTCCCTATTGGCCAGGGGTTTTTATGCCCTTCACGATACGAAGACTCCTGTTGTAGTTTCTTTGGGAGCAATCGCCATAAACATTTCGGCAGACATAATCCTGATTAGAGGCCTCGGGGTAGGAGTGTGGGGACTGGCTGCGGCATTTTCCTTCGGCGCTTTTATTCAGGCAATCCTCCTTTTTTTCCTTATTAACAAAAAAATCGGGGACGGAATAAAACTTACTACCATTGCCCCCATTATTAAAGCAGCGGTGTCTTCCCTTGGGGCCGGGGCCGCGATGTACTTTCTTTTGAAGGTTTTCGACCGCTCTGTATGGATAAAACAGCTTTCTTTCCTGGGGAAAATCGAAGGGGTGCGAAATGTTGTTTTTGAGAAATTCGTTCTTGATACAAGATATACGGTAAATCTGATTGTCCTTACAACCTTCGTTTTGGCAGTCGGTGGAATGGTGTATTTGACACTTTCATACATGTTTAAATCTCGGGAGCTTGCATTCTTCTTCGACCTTATAAGAAAGATCGTGGTCGGTCGCAGATTGCAGCCGATTCCGGCTAAAGAGCAAGAACAGGTAACACCCCCCCCAACCGATTCTTCGTCCGCCTAAAACCCCTTGACAACTTTTAGCACTCGTGTTAGTCTACTGCTAAGTTATGACCGACGCACTCTCCGCAAGGCAGACACAAATTCTCAAAAGCCTTATTGATGAATATATAGAAACGGCAGACCCCATTGGTTCCGGGCCTTTGGAGAAAAAATACAACCTCGGAGTGTCTCCAGCCACAATCCGGAACGAAATGGTGGCCCTTACCAAGTCTGGATATTTAAAACAACCGCACACTTCCGCCGGACGCGTTCCTACGCCAAAAGCCATGAAATTTTATGTGGGAGCTCTTATGGAAGAAAAGCAAATGAGTTTGGCCGACGAAGTTAAGGCTAAAGAGGATGTTTGGGACGCCAGGGGGGATTTTGACGATCTTTTGGAAGAGGCAACCCATGCGTTGGCGGAGCGGACCAAAAATCTGGCGGTTGCGGCAACGGATGAAGGCAAGGTTTTCCGCGCGGGCTACGCCAATGTTTTTGCCAATCCGGAATTTTCAAATATAGCGGACTGCGCCAATATCTTTACTTTTTTGGAAGAAGTAAACAGTATTCATGAACTTTTTTTCGAAAGGGTTCACGGACCGAACCCGGTGGAGGTTCTTTTCGGAGAGGAATTGGGCTGGCCCGAGCTTTCGCCTGTCGGAATTGTTACGACAAACTTTACGGTACGCGGGAAAAAAGGCGCAATTGGGGTGATCGGGCCCGTAAGGTTAAGCTATCGCACTATTGTGCCGGTTTTAAGATACTTTAGGGGGCTTATCGAAGAGGTAGGAGCGGCATGAAGAAAGCCTTTATCAAGTCAAATCAAGAGGCTGTCAAGCTTAAAATTCAGCTTGCAAGGGCCCTGGCAGATTATGATAATTTAAGAAAAAGGATCGAAAGAGAAAAAGAGACTTTCGAGAAAGTTGCCAATTTAAAGCTCGTTATTAAATTATTGCCGGTTTTAGATACTCTTAAAAAAGCCCAAGGTCATTTAAAGGATGAGGGACTTGGCATTACAATTAAAGGGTTTGAGGATTCCCTGAAGGGTGAGGGAATTGAGGAGATTGGCGTTTCTAGGGGAGATGAATTTAACCCCGAAATTCACGAGGCCATTGACGTTGGGGAAGGATCTGCCAGCGGAAAAATAGAAGAAGTTTTAGCCGGTGGCTGGAAATTTATCGACGGGCCCGTAATTAGACATGCTCAAGTAAGAGTATCAAAATAATATTATGTCAAAAATTGTTGGTATCGATTTAGGAACTACGAACAGTGTAGTTGCAGTTATGGAAGGGGGACATCCCAAGGTTATCCCTGCGGCCGATACTGGTCGAAACATTACTCCGTCGGTTGTTGAGCCGGTCAAAAACCTGGTAGGGGATGTTGCCAAAAGGCAAGTGATACTAAACGCCAAAAACACTATTTACTCAATCAAACGGTTGATGGGCAGGCGCTTTGAGGATAAAGAAGTCAAAAGAACCCAGGAAATGGTCCCCTATGAAGTAAAACCCGGAAAAGACGGTATGGCTATCGTTGAGGTTGAGGGAAAAACCTATACGCCCCAGGAAATCTCGGCCAGAATTTTAATGAAACTTAAAAAAGACGCAGAGGCATACCTGGGTGAGAAGATAGAATCGGCAGTTATTACCGTTCCCGCCTACTTCGATGATTCCCAAAGGCAGGCCACAAAACAGGCAGGAGAAATTGCGGGCTTGAAGGTTGAAAGAATTATAAATGAGCCTACGGCCGCGGCTCTGGCCTATGGACTTGATAAGAAAAAGACAGAGAAAATTGCGGTTTACGACCTCGGAGGCGGAACTTTTGATATATCGATTTTGGAACTGGGAGAGGGTGTATTTGAAGTTAAAGCCACAAACGGCGACACCCACCTCGGGGGAGACGATTTTGACGAAAAAATCGTTGATTATATTGCCGCTGAATTTAAAAAAGATAATGCCATTGACCTTAAGGCCGATAAGCAGGCTCTTCAAAGAGTCAGAGATGCGGCCGAGAAAGCCAAAATAGAGCTTTCGGCGGCAGAGGAAGTTGAAATAAATCAGCCATATATTACCCAGAAAGACGGGCAGCCTCTTCATTTGACCATGAAGCTCAACAGGGCCAAATTGGAAGCTTTGGTTGAGGATTTGATAGAAAGTACTATGAAACCCGCCCAGGCTTGCCTGAAGGACGCAAAACTCGACCCCCACGATATTGACGAGGTTATTTTGGTTGGGGGAATGACCAGAATGCCGAAAGTAATTGAGACGGTTAAGCAGTATTTCGGCAAGGAGCCCAACAAGTCGGTAAATCCGGATGAAGTGGTTGCGGTAGGAGCCGCAATTCAGGCAGGAGTATTGGGCGGAGAAGTTAAAGATATCCTTCTTCTTGATGTGACTCCCCTAACCCTGGCGATTGAAACCTTGGGGCAGGTTGCAACTCCGATGATTCCCAGAAATACTACAATTCCTACCTCCAAAACCGAGGTTTTCTCAACAGCCGCTGATAACCAAACCCAGGTTGAAATTCATGTAACCCAAGGGGAGCGCCCATTAAGCGCAGACAACAAGAGCTTGGGAAGGTTTGTGTTGGACGGGATTCCCCCCGCTCCTCGCGGGGTTCCCCAAATCGAAGTTACTTTTGATATGGATGCATCAGGAATCCTTACGGTTACCGCAAAAGACAAAGCAACAGGCAAAACTCAAAATATTAAAATTACCGGAGCTGTAGGACTTTCGGACGATGAGGTCAAAAGAATGCAGGATGAGGCCGAAAAGCACAAGGAAGAGGATACCAAAAAAGCAGAGAAGATTAGCGCCAAAAACCAAGCGGATTCCTTGGTCGCCGCAGCCGAAAAAGCATTAAAGGACGCAGGCGATAAAGCCCCCAAAGAAGTCAAAGAAAAAGTTGAAGAGAAAATTAAGGCCGTCAAAGATATTTTGGCCAAGGAAGATGCAACAAAGGAAGAGCTCGAAACTGCAACAAAGGACCTTTCGGATACTTTGAGCCAGATAGGCCAGGCGATGTATGGTTCGCAAGGGGGGCAAACGGCAGGCGAGGAACAAAAAAAAGAAGGAACAGAAGAAAAGGGAGAAGACAAGGATGAACAAAAGGGAAAGAAAGAAGAAAAGGTGGAAGAAGGAGAGGTCATTAGTTAAAAATGATTGAGATAAGAAGATTAGTCGGGGACCTTACAAAAAAGTACCTAACCCCCGATTTTTTGACCAAGGCCAGAGAATACTATGTAACAGGCATAGAAAATACTTTAAGGGCAGGACGTGCTTCTGGTCTGGCAAGGCAGGGGCTTAGCCCAGAAGAAAATCGGCTAGCGGATGAGTTTGAGGTTCATTACCTTGATGGTCAAAATCCCAATATGACAGAAGAGGAAGACCAAAAACTTACGGAGTTTATTTCTATCCAATTCCCCGGTTCCAAAGAAGCTTTTGAGAAAAGGGAAAGACTGTACGACGAAGCTTATCAGCCCCTTGCAAGAAATTTTGCTGGAAAATAATGACTAGCTTCGTAGAGAGCGTTCAGCGGTTAAGTTTTGCCACAGAAAGGTACATCGACCCAAGCCTACAGATAAGACTTGATAATTTAGACCAAATTTATCAACAGTTAAGAAACCAGAGCCTTTCGGGGATAGATTTCCGGGCACTTCACAAAGCTTTTGAAGAATATCTGGAGGGTGAAAAAGCTTTCACCGAATTTATGTGGATAGTGGACGGACTTAAACTGTCCGGGAAGTTTGACTAATTTACCTTATGGCTGTTAAAACCGACTACTACGATATTCTTGGGGTTACCAAAAGCGCCTCGGCCGAGGAAATAAAGAAGGCTTATAGGAAGCAGGCTCTGGAGTGGCACCCCGATAGGCATAAGGATGAGAAAGAGGCCGCGGAAAAGCGTTTCAAAGAAGTAAACGAAGCCTACCAGATTCTTTCCGACTCCCAAAAACGCTCCGCATACGATCAATTTGGCCATGAAGCCTTTTCCCCGGGCGGTGGATTTAGGGGTGCGGGTGGATTTGGAGGAGCCGGGGGGCCGTCCACCCAAACCGGTCGATATGGACCCTTTACTTATACCTATACAACAAACGGGGCAGATGGAGGCAACCCCTTCGCAGGCTTTGATTTTGGCGACCCCTTTGATATTTTCGAGCAATTTTTTGGGGGTGGCAATCCTTTTCGTCAGGCCCGCCAAATTCCCCGCTATTCTATAACCCTCGATTTTATGGAGGCAATCAAAGGAGTTGAAAAAGAAGTTTCTATTGAAGGAAAGAAAAGAAAAGTGAAAATTCCGGCAGGGGTGGACGAGGGCTCAAGAATCAATTTTGGCGACTTTTTGCTCTCAATTAATGTCCGTCCCCACAAAGTTTTTCAAAGAGACGGAAGTGACATTTATGTAAATGTAGGAATTTCTTATTCATTGGCAAGCCTGGGTGGAGAAATTAAGGTGCCGTCTGTTGATGGAGATATTACAATTAGGGTCCGACCCGGTACCCAATCCGGAACGATGTTACGCTTGAGAGAAAAAGGCGCCCTAAATCCGCACGGCAGAGGCAGGGGAGATGAATATATCCGAATAAATGTTTTGATCCCAGAAAAACTGACAAAAGAGCAGAAAAGGGTTCTTGATGAAATGAAAGACGAGGGACTTTAAACTTGCATCACGAATTTGTAATACGGCCTTTCGTTGTAATGACCGACGTGGGGAGAGTCGGGCTTAAAACCACATTTTTCGTAAAAACCCCTTAAACCGTAGGAAAAAAAAGATTCAACTGTTAGCGTATTTTTTTTCAGCTGTTTTGCTTTTTTCTTTGCATGTTCAATTAACGCCCTACCAATTCCCTGGTTATGAAGTTCTTTTTTAACAGCAATTGTTTCTATGAAAAGAGTACGGGCTTGAGATTTTAAGCATTCGGCCCCTAAAATGGCGCCTTCCTTCTCAATAACGAAGAAATTGCCTTTACTTATCTCTTTAACTACCCACGATGGTTTATCCCATACAAATTCCCCAATTGCTAAGTGAAATTGTTCATTTAATGCAACAATTTGTTGAGTATCTGACTTTTTAGCCAGTCTAATCATGTATCACCTAGCATTTTACATTATCGGTAACTGATTGACTTCTTTGGGAGTCGGAGGTAAAATTCAAAAGGTTTAAGATTGGACATCGAATGGTGGGATTTTTGCCCGCCATTTTTGTTAATTAGGGATATGCAAACGCCAAGAACAGAATTTGCGCAGGCACTTAAAGCCATAGCTACCGAAAGGGGGCTGGATGCTGCTGTCATTTTGGACACAATCAAGCAGGCGATAATCGCCGCCTATAGACGCGATGCAAAAGAGCGCGGAGAAGATACCGAGGAACTTGATTTTGACGTTGAATTGGACCCCGTAAGCGGAGAAACCAAGATATTCGCCTGGCCTCTGGAAAAACCGGAAGAGAAAAAAGACGTTACCCCTCCGGGCTTCGGAAGAATTGCGGCCCAGACAGCAAAACAGGTAATTCATCAAAAAATAAGGGAGGCGGAAAAGGGAGCAATTATGGAGGAGTTTTCCCAAAGAGAAGGCACCCTTATTTCCGGAATGATTCTTCGTTTTGACGGTCCCAATGTTAGGGTCGACCTGGGAAAAACCGAGGCGATGATGCCGGCAGAAGAAAGAATACCCAACGAGCGGCTTTCACCCAGCCAAAGACTAACCTTTCTTCTTAAAAGAATAGAAGAAGGACCTCACGGTAAAGAGATAGTTTTATCAAGGGCCGACCCTAATTTCGTTGAAAAACTTTTTGCACGGGAGGTTCCCGAGGTTTCTTCCGGAAGTGTTGCGATTAAGATAATTGCCAGGGAACCCGGGGTAAGGACCAAAATCGCCGTAGCTTCATCCGCATCAGGAGTTGACCCCGTAGGAAGCTGCGTAGGACAAAAAGGGGTTAGGGTTCAGGCGGTCACCAATGAGCTGGGCGGAGAAAGGGTGGACATTGTTGCTTACAGTGAAGATTTGGCGGAGCTTGTTAAAGGCTCTCTTTCTCCCGCCGAGGGGTTAGTGGTTGAGCTTGATAAGGAACATAAAGTGGCGAAGGTAAAGGCCCCGGAGGATCAGCTTTCTTTGGCAATCGGGAAAGAGGGTCAAAATGTAAGGCTTGCGGCAAAACTTACGGGTTTCAGAATTGAAGTCGAGGGAGTTGCCGTTGAATCTACAACCGCAGAAACCCTAAAAGAACAAAGAAAACCTGAATCCGAAGCGGTTAAGGAAGAAAAGGTAAAAAGTGTAAAGACAAAAAAGACAAAGAAGAAAAAAGAGAAATCGGAACCTGAGGAAGAAAAACAAACTTCCGAAACTGTTGAGCCGGCCGAGGCGGTAGCCGAAACTACCAAACCGGAAAGTTCCGGAAAGAGAGAAAAAGTTGAAGCCGGCAAACAGGAATGAAATGATTTTTTCAAGGGAATTTACAAAATGGAAAAAGGACAAACAAGACCCCCGATAGTAGTTGTTTTGGGCCATGTGGATCATGGCAAGACTACTCTTCTTGACGCTATTCGAAAAACCAACGTCGCCTCTCGTGAGGCCGGCGGAATTACCCAGTCAATTGGGGCTTCGCAAGTTACTACCAAAGAGGGGAAAAAGATTACGTTTATCGATACTCCGGGACATGCCGCATTTACCAAAATGCGCTTCCGTGGAGCAAATCTGGCCGACATAGCGGTTTTGGTTGTTGGGGCGGATGATGGG
>Ga0214473_10001744_pt1 | contig 27884 bp, 21 predicted proteins | sample RVTome_7_FD_203509 | JGI IMG/M metagenome (GOLD analysis project Ga0214473, IMG submission 203509) | Soil microbial communities from uranium-contaminated site in the Upper Colorado River Basin, Wyoming, United States - RVT98D197 | ecosystem: Environmental > Terrestrial > Soil > Contaminated >...
CGGTTCGGGCGAGCTCGGGCGCGCCCGGAGCGGGATAGCGCATCTGGTAAAGCTCGTCCGGAAATCCCCCGAAGTCATGGATAGTGGGTGGGCGTGGATGGGCGGTTACCCGGGGCCGAGGGGATTTCCAGTGCGCTGAGACGCATACCATCGCCTTCGGGCGCGGGAGTGTCCGGCCGAGCTCGATGAGGAAGCGGTGGGTGGGGTCGTCCTTCTCCAAGACGAGACTGGGAGCCCCGTGCGATACGAAAACCGTCGGCAGGCGGTGGGGCATCCTGGGATCTCGAGGCCGCGCTGGCTCCAGAAGCCTCAGTCTAGTCTCGCGGAGGTCCCCCTTCAAATGAAACCGGCGGGACGGTTCAGGCAGCTCCTCTCCGGCGGGTCAATTTCCCATTGGCACTCGGGCTCGACCCGTGCTATATTCTCTCTTGTAAAGTGTAGTTTTTCTTCTTGGTTAGAAAACACGAGGCGCCACAGGGAGAGAGCAAACACCCTGTGGCTTTTTTGTTTTGCCAGCGCAGAGTCTACACCTTACCCCGACTCCGGTCGGGCGAATCCATTAAGAAAGGAGGTAGACCACGCATGGCAACAGGTACCGTGAAGTGGTTCAACGACAGCAAGGGCTTCGGCTTCATTCAACGTGAAGACGGCCCCGATGTCTTTGTTCATTTCTCAGCGATCGCGGGCAATGGTTTTCGCTCGCTCCAAGAAGGTCAAAAGGTCGAGTTCGAAGTAACCCAGGGCCCCAAAGGGCCCCAGGCCGCGAACGTAAGACCCGGCTAACCACCGGTAGACCGACTGAGAGATTCTCGCCCCGCTGGCCGCAATGGCTAGCGGGGTTTCTTTTTTTGGGTGTTGCGCAGCCTGCCACGAGATCTCTCGGCGCTCGCGGCCGCCCGGACGTCGCAACTCTTCCCTAGGGGCTTTCGGGGTCAACGCGCTTTTCGCCGGGTAGTACCTCGATGACTCGGGCCCGTGCTCCCGCCCGGCCGACCGAGACCTCGAGATCTTCGGCGCGGGTCTGGGGAGAGAGCTCGGTCAAGAACGAGACGCGATAGAGTGGTTGTAACCGCTCGGACGCTAGCTCAAGCAAGACCTTCTCGATCGCATTCACCGACAGGACTCGTTCCAGACTTCCTCCCGATTCTCGGGAGAGCCGATCCAGGACGCCCTGGACCCTGGCAAGGTGTATCGAGTCCTCCGCTCTCCCACCCTCGTAGATGACCACGTCGTACACGGCGCCGGATTTTTCACCCGCCTCCCGGGCAGGCTGGTCCGATATGTTGGAGAGCTCCGGTCCAGTGCCGGTGAGGATCACCACCCGAACCGGGGGTGTCCCTTCCTCGCGCTCCGTCTGTCCCATCTCGCGTGCTGTCTGGTAGATGGTATCGAGGAGGTAGGCCCCGTCCGCCCGTGCCATCAGTCTTCCCACCTCTTGGGAGACCGCAACGGAATCGGCAGCGGGCCCGGCCAAGAGGTGGGGCCTACTGCCGAACTCGTAGAGCGTGATCCGAAAACGGCTACCGAGGGTCCCAATGAACTTCTGGAGGCTTCTTCGCAGCTCGAAGATATGCGGCTCGAAGACCACGCTGGTGTCCACCAAGAGGAAGAGCTCGGCCCCGGACCGCTGATCGATGACCTCGACGACATCTCGCGGCGTGCCTCTCTCCCGCACCTGGAAATCCTGTCGCTCCAGCCCTTCCATGCGGGCCCCTTGTTCATCGGTGACCGACACCAGGGCGGCGCGGATGGCGAAGACGTCTTCCTGAGCAAAAGCAGCTTGAATCTGAAGATTCGGTAGCACGCCGAGGCACAACGTGAAGAAGTAGAGGCTCGGCCTGCGGAATAGTCTCTCGGTCATTGACTTGGCTCCTCGGGTCTTCCAGACGAGACGATCTGCTCCTCCCGGAGCAACCGGATGAGGAGCGCCTTCGCCCCTTGTTTGGCAACGTTCACCGAAAGTTGCTCCAAGACGGTTCGCGGCTCCACCTCGGTCAGGAAAGACACGCGATAGAAGGGCCGCACCAGCTCGGTTCCCAGGGCGCCGAGTCGGTCGGGAAGAGTCGACGGGGCCTGGACCTTCATGAAACCGCCCCCACTTCCCTCGGCGAGAGCCTTCAGGAATTCTTCCATGTGAGCGCGCCGCTCGTCATATGACGCTTGATACAAAGGATCGTACAGGAACACGTAGAACAAGGCCTGCGATTCTCTTGCCAAACGGTAGGCCTCTTCCATCGGCGTGGAAGAGGCGCCCGGGGTCAGCGACGTAACGATGACCACCACCGGGGGCTCGGCGTCCGGCCGGCTTGCCGTGACCCCGCTACAAACGTGGGCGATGGCGTCCAGGAGGAAGGTTCCCTCCATCCCCGCCGCTAGCCTCCCGGCCGCTCGCGCCAGCACGGAGGGATCGCTGGTGGGGCCGGCCAGGTGGTGCACCCCTCCGCCGAAGTCGGCTAGTAGAACCTCGTGAGGCTCACGCAGCTTGGCGGCAAAAGCTTCGATACCCTTGCGGAGGGACGGGATGCCATCCCGAAAGCCGGCGCCGGTATCGACGAGAAGGAAGATCTCCTGCCCCGCGCCGTCCCCCACCACTTCCACCACGTCGCGCCGTACCCCCGTCTCCGCGATCTCGAAATCCTCCTGTCCCAGCCCTTGAAGCGGGACGCCCTGCTCATCAGTCACCGACACCAAGGCGGTCCGGATGGCGAAAGCATTCTGCAGAGAGGAATTCTCGACCTGAAAGCCCAGGAGAGGCACCCAGGTCGAGACCCAGAAGAGAGAAAGTCTCACGGTCACCAGATTATCAAGCCGAGGAGTCCGGTCAAAACCGACGACCACACGCACGCCGACTTGACGATTCACTGGACCCGAGAGTATAGAGGGCGCGCATGCACCGCTCCTTCCGATTTTCCGAGGAGAGCATGACGAGGAGACGTCGATGACGAGGAAGGCTCGCACCCGGGCATCCGCCTTGCTCCTCGCCCTGCTCCCAGCGGGGCTCACCGCGGCCTCCCAGGAGAGTCGCCCGAAGGAAGACCGTTGGCTCGAGGTGCGCAGCCCTCACTTCGTGGTCGTGAGCAATGCCGGCGAGAACAGCGCTCGGCGCGCGGCAGGTGACTTCGAGCGTATTCGGGCCGTTTTCCTCAAAGCGCTCCAGGATGACCGCGATGAATTCGAGCCGGTCGTCGTCCTGGCCGTCAAAGACGAAGAGGGTCTCAAAGAGCTGCTGCCCGAATACTGGGAGCGGGAGGGCTCTCGTCCCGACGGCATCTTCCAGCCTGGCTTCGACAAACACTTCGTCGTGGTGCGACTGGATGGACGCACCCAGGCGCGCTACCAGCTCATCTACCACGAATACTTCCATCTACTGAAGAACCGCAGCCTCGATGAGACCCCGGCCTGGATGAACGAGGGCTTGGCCGAGTTCTGGGGACACACGGTCATAGAAGGAGACACCGTGGAGATGGGCCTCCCCACCGGCTTCCGGGTATTCCAACGGAAGAGCATGCTGCCGTTGGAGGAGCTCTTCGGGATGGAGGGAAACCCTCACGACACCGACCCCGATAAGGTCTCCGTCTTCTACCCCCAATCGTGGGCCCTCGTTCACTACATCCTGCTCGGCGACGAGACAGGCAAGGCCAAAGCGGCGGCCGCCGAGTATCTGAGGCTGGTGCGCGAGAAGGTGGATTCGGTGGAGGCCGCCCGCCGTGCATTCGGCGATCTGAGAAAGCTCGAAGAAGCGCTCCGCAGTTACGTTCGCTCCAACCGTCTTCGCCGGTTGCAGATGGACGCTCCGGTTCAGATCGATGAAAAAACCTACTCGGTGCGGGAGCTATCACCGGCCGACTCCGCCGCGATGCGGGCCGGCTTTTTGGCCGCCGGCGGCCATCCACAAACCGCGCTGCCGCTCCTCGAAGAGGCCCTGCGGCTCGATCCGAGCAATACCTGGGCCCAAGAGACGATGGGCTTCCTACACTTCTACCGCCAGGATGCGGAAGAGGCGAAGCGTTGGTTCGCCGGGGCGGTCGATTCCGGCTCTCGAAGCTATATCTCTCATTACTACAATGCCGTGCTGGCAACCGAGAACGTGGAAGACAAGGATGCCTGGGCCAGAGCGGAAAGGTCCTTGAAGCGAGCGGTGGAGATCAATCCCACCTTCGGACCCGGCTACGGTCAGCTCGCTTACGAGTATTTGAGGCGGGGCGACCATCTCGAAGAGGCCCTCGACATCGCCCGCCGATCGGTTGCGCTCGAGCCCGGAAACGTCACCTACTGGCTCAACACCGGCCACATCTTCCTGAGACTGAATCGACACGATGAAGCGATGGAGGTCGCCGATCGCCTGGCGGCGATCGCGACCACGGAGGAGGAGCGAGCCCTAGCCGCGTCGTATCGTGACAACCTGGCGCGCTATCGACCCTCGGGTCCCGAGCTCGCCACCACCGTTCACTACGACGGCCAGGGGTCCGACATACAGCCCTGGATCCAGAGGATGACCGCGGCGGCGCAACGCCAGTGGACACTGCCCGCGTCGGAGGAGTTTTCGGCAGGGCACGTCGCGGTGGAGGCCTCGATCCGCCGGAACGGGGAGACCCTCGAGCTGCGGATCAGCGCTTCCTCGGGCATCCCCGCCTTGGACGAAGCCGCCGAGAGGGCCCTGCGCCGCGCCGTCCTGCCGCCCCTACCGGATGACTACCCGGACGAGGTCTTCGAGTTCATTCTGGTCTTTTGGTACAACGAAAACCCGTACGATCGGACATAGAACGCCCGTCACCCTGGCTCTGGTTTGGCCGGCGGTCTAGAGCTCCCGCAGCGCCGTCGCCACCGGCATGCGGGCGGCGCGTATGGCGGGAAAGAGTCCTCCCGCCAGGCCGATCAACGCAGCGAAGAGGACGCCTTGAATCAGAAGCGCCGGCGTCACGTCGAATGCGAAAGCCACTTGGGAGAAACTCTGCCAATTGATGGTGGCGGCGCGGAATCCATCGAAGGCAACATAGGCCAGCCCCGCACCCAGACTGCCGCCCACCAGGGCGAGCAGCAGAGACTCGAGGAGCACCGAGATCACCACCGGCGCTCCGCCGAAACCGAGGGCGCGCAGCGTGGCGATCTCCCGGGTCCGGGAGGAGACCGCCGTGTACATGGTATTGAGGGCGCCGAACACGGCACCTACCCCCATCAGGGAGGCGACTAGTGTTCCCAATCCGGTGATGAGGTTGGTGACCATGGTCGACTGCTCGGCATAGTACTCGGGTTGCCGAACGACCTTGACGTTGAGCCGGGGATCGGTGGTCAGCCGATCCTTGAACTCTTGGAAGGCGTCGGGTGAGTCGAGCCTGGCATAGACCGACTGAAAGCTGTTGCCGCGTCGATAGGCAGGCTGCAGCACCGCCGCATCGGTCCAGATCTCGGACTCGGAGATGCCCCCATTCTCGGTAAAGACGCCGACCACAGTCCAGGCGTTCTTCCCCACCTGGAGCTGCGATCCCACGTCGAGACCCTCGAACTCCAAGGCCGCACCGGCTCCGGCGATGACCTCGTTGCGACCCCATTCGAACCGGCGCCCCTGGACGATCTCGATACCGTTCCGCACCTGAAAGGCCGCTGGTTCCACCCCCCGCAGTGGCACGTTGGCGTCGGTGCCGGTGTTGCGCTTGGGAAGATTGATCACCACGAAGAGCTCCGCCGACGCCAAGGGCCCTTCCACGCCTCGCGCCACGCCCTCCATCTCGGCGATGATGCGTGTCGTCGGACCGCCCAGCCCACTCATCATCTCGGTATCGGCGCCGCTGCGGAGAACGATGGCGGTTTCGGGAGATCCGGATACGGTCATGGCGTGGCGGAAGCCCTGGGCTATGGACAGCACCGCCACCAGAACCGCTACCACGCCGGCAATTCCAAAAAGCGCGGCGGCTGCGGATCCCTTGTGGCCCCAGATCGACTTCAGGTTGAATTGTGTGAGCGACGCAATTTGCCTCAACCAGTTCAGCGGGCCGGGCATCGTCTTACAATCTCCTCAGGGCGTCGGCGATACGAAGCCGACCCGCCTGAAGGGCGGGGAAGATGCCGGCCGCCACCCCGAGCGCAATCACCAGCACCGCCCCGAGGACGATGTCCCGCGCTGGGAAGTAGAAGATGGGTAGAGCGCCGTTGGTCGGATCGCCGAGCGAGATCAGAAACCAGCCCAGTCCCAGACCTAGCAGCCCCCCCAGGCTGGAGAGAGCCAAGGCTTCGGCGAGGACGAGACCGAGCACCTGCCCATCGGTGAATCCCACCGCCTTCAAGACGGCCAGCTCTCCGGTGCGCTCGCGGACCGCATAGGCCATGGTATTGCCGGCGACGAGAAGGATAGTGAAGAAGACCGCGGCGAGAATGGCGACCATGATGGCGCCGATATTCCCCACTTGCTCCGCGAAGCCCTGGACGAAGGCACCTTCCGTCTCCGCTTTGGTCTCGGCCGGCGAGTTTGCGAACTGGTCGTCGATGCGTTTGGCAACCGCCGCCGCCTCACTGGGATCTTTCACCCGGACGATATACCATCCGACCTGGCCTTCCCCCCAATCGCGCGCTTCGTCGAAAAAGTCCCAGCGAAAGAGAAAGACCGTGGTGTCCGTTCCCCGCTCGGCGCCGTCGTAGATCCCTACGATGTCGAAATCCCAGGTCTTCTGCCCGTCGTCATGCGTCCAGATGGTGGCCTGAATAGGAACGCGGTCCCCCACCTTCCAGCCGAACCGATCCGCCGTGGCACGCCCGACAACGGCCCCGGTGCGAGTCTCCAGCCAGCGGGCCTTCTCTTCGGGGGAGAGGAGGAACTCCGGATACATGGAAAGATATTCCTGGGGTTTAACCGGCAACTGGGGAAAGAAGTTCGAGGGCTTCTGGTAGATGCCGCCGAACCACGTCGCGTGCACCGCTTCTGCGACGCCGGGAATCTGCTCTATCTGCGACTCGTAGTTTTCCGGAAGGAACTGGATGATAGAGACTTTGTGCCGGACCACCAGGCGATCCGCGCCGGCAACGTCCACGCCCTGCGCCAACGCTCGGGTGATGGCAGAGAGATATCCGAAGAGGACGAAGGCGACCAGGATCGACAAGAGCGTCAGCAGCGTGCGGATCTTCTTGCGCTTTAGATTCGCCCAGACGAGTCCCGCGAATTTCATTCCATCGGCTCCGTGCTGAGCTGGCCCTTGTCGAGATAGAGGCGGCGGGAGGCGCGCGCCGCGGCATGGGGATCGTGGGTCACCATGATGATCGTCTTCTTGTGCTCACGATTGAGAGCTTGGAGAAGGTCGAGGACCTCGTCCCCTGACTTCCGATCCAGATCGCCGGTCGGCTCGTCGCAGAGTATCAATGTCGGGTCGGTGACGATTCCGCGGGCGATGCCCACCCGCTGCTGCTCGCCGCCGGAGAGCTCCCCGGGTAGATGTCGCATCCGATGGGACAAGCCGACCACCCCCAGGGCTGACTCCACGTGCTTCCTGCGCTCGGCCTTGGACAGATGGGTGAGGAGGAGCGGCAGCTCGACGTTGCGCGCCGCACTCAATACCGGGAGGAGGTTATAGAACTGGAAGACGAGTCCCACATGCCGCGCCCTCCAAGCGGCGAGCTTTCGTTCCGACAGGCGATCGATACGCTCGCCCTTGACGGTGACCTCTCCCTTGTTAGGGCGGTCGAGGCCTCCGATCAGATTCAAGAGCGTGCTCTTGCCGGAGCCCGAGGGGCCCATGAGCGCCAGGAACTCCCCTTCCGGAACCTGCAGATCGAGCCCTTCCAAGACGTGGATCTCCTCCGATCCCCGGCGGAAGAACTTGCTCACTCCCTCCACCTGAACCAGATTACCGTTGGTCCCGCTCATCGCCTCCGCTCCTCGACCCGGTCTCCGTCCGCCAGGTCGTCTGGACCCTCCACGACCACTCTCTCCCCGGGCGTGATTCCCGAGAGTACCACCGACGTCTCGCCCTCGGTGTTGCCGACGTTCACGGCGCGCCTCTCGGCATGTCCCTCTTGCACCACGAACACGACGTCGCGCTCCCCGTCGCGGGCAATCGCGTCCTTAGGGATCTTTACGACGCTGCCGCTGGTTTGTTCCCTTTCACCACTCTGGAAGGCCACCTTCACCCCCATGTCGGGAAGGATGCGGGGACCGAGCTCGTCGAATCCTATCCGCACGCGTACCGTGGCACGATCGCGATCGGCGGTGGGCACGATGGCGATGACATGGCTTGGAATCCTCCAGTCTGGGTAGGCATCGAGCGTCGCCTCCACGCCCTGCCCGGACGTGACACGTTGGATATAGCTTTCGTTCACGTCGACCTCGATCTCGAGGGAGCTCATGTCGACCACCGTTCCGATCCCGGTGCGGGTGAACCCTCCTCCCGCTGACACCGGCGATATCATCTCACCCGGCTGCGCGTTCTTGGTGGTGATGATCCCATCGAAGGGCGCACGGATGATGGTGTCCTCGAGCTGTTGCTTCCAGACCGCCAAGCGGCTCTCCGCCACCAGCTCTTCTTCGCGCTGTCGTTCCAGTCGCGCCTTCAGAGCATCGGTGGCTGCCTGCACGCGATCGAGCTCGGCTTGGCTTACCACCTGGCCTTGCACCAGTGCCTTGGTTCTCTCCAGATTGAGCCCCGCTTCGTGGAGTTGCACCCGGGTCTCTTCCAGCGCGGTTCGGGCCGCCCGGAGCTCTGCTTCCGCCAGACGGAGGCTGGCGTCGACGTTCGTTGTATCGAGACGGGCCAGGACCTGACCTTCCTTGACCTCCATGCCTTCTTCGATCAGAACCTCCACCACTTTCGCCGTGACTTTGGAAGATACAGTCGCCTGGCGCCGCGCCGTCACGTAGCCCGCTGCGTTCAAGACCGTTTGGCCTTCGCCGGACTCCCCTTCTTGCGCTACCGCGGTTACCACCTCGGCGGCCGGAGAGCGAGTAAACCACCAGCCTAGACCGGCCGCCAGGATCACCGCAGCCAGGATCGCGGCCCACAGCCAGAGACGGGTGGAAGGAGCGGCGGCGTCCTGGCGGTCGATGCGGAGATCGTCGAGCGTGCCTTTCTCGCGAGTCTTGGTTTGCATGCCGTCTTACATGATAGCGATGGGGCCGGACCGGCGCCAAAGCTGCGCTCTAGCCCTCGTCGGCGGTAGACCCGTATAGACCGGGAAGCGGGACGTCGTTCAACCGCAGATAGACGGTGAGCTGTCCACGGTGGTGGATGGTGTGGCCGAGGACCATGCGACGCAAAGCTACCACCCGGGGTAGATCGAACAGCACCTTGTCGCCCATCTGCAGCTTCCACCTGGCGAGCATCATTCCGTCTTCTTTCCCCCTGACGTTCTCGGTGAAACTGGCCTCGTTTTTCTCCAGAAGATCCAGAATCTCGCGGCGGCTTCCGAGCTCGAGGGGCTTTCGGCTTCGGTCGAGCTTGCTCATGTCGTAGCCGTCGTTTTGCATAATGGTTTTCCCCCAGCGGGGAAGCTCGGCGAGATGAGTGGCCAGCCGTCCCAGGCTCATCGATTTCGAGTGGGGCTTAAAGGAAAGCTTGTCCTCGGGGAGCCTTTCCAGAAGCTTCTTGGTTGCGGCACACTCATTGGAGAACTCCGTGCTCAAGTCATCGGCCAGTAGCATGTCTCATCTCTCACTTTCATGGTCATGGGAAAGCGCGGACCCGTGCAAATAGGGTCCTTCTAGCATTAGTGCTCGACTGGCACAAAAAGCTCGAAGGGAGGCTGGGCAAGGTGGGAGTGACTCAGTAGTAAACGTTGGCCTCACCTTTTTCGGCAACGGCCTTTTCCAGGTGGGCGAGAAGGGCGTCCCGCCGTGCCGCGATGGCTTCCACCTGAGAGCGCATCAGCAAACGATCGAAGCGCAACTCGAGGCTCATGGAGTCCACCCCCCGCATCTTCTCCACCAGTTCGCGGTCAAATCGCTCCGGTAGTTTCCCGACGGCACTTTCCAACTCCTCGGTGCTCAGGAAAGCCTGGGAGTGATCGATGAGAACGATGTTCCACTTCCCATCCACCATGAAGTTTCTGGCATTCCGATCGCCGTTGCTGATGAGACTGTCGAAGAGTCTCATGCGAGAGACCTGTTTTTCCCACTCCTCGGTCTGTGGAGCCTGATCCTGCACGTCCTGATAGAGCTTGCATCCATCGACCCACAGCTGGAGTGATCCCCTCTCGCCATCGATCTCCCGGACAACGGTGGGAGGCACCATACCCAGTTCCAGGAGGCGATCCAGCTGGTAGGCGGCGACTTCAGCCTGGTAGCTCTCCCATCCCCACTCCTGGCGACCGCGCTGGATGGGTTTCCAAATGGCTCGGTGAGTCCGCTCCCCCTCTCTCACGGTCACCCGCTTAGGATTGTTACGGCCACTTCCGACATCTTCCACGGAAACGATCTCGCCGTTCCTCAGGAGCTCCTCGAACTCCAGCGGTCTGTCGATCCAGATCTTGGCCGAAAGCGAGGATCCCTGCCATGCCCCGGCAACAACGACCGCCACAAACGGCAGAAGGATGTAAGGACTCCGCTTTCTCATGGCATGGACCTCCCGAAGAGGGGATCTCTCTGCAAAGGGTATTCTTGCCAGCGCGGAAAAGCAATCCTACCCTTTGACTTTTGGCGAGCGGTAGGGATACTTGCGAGGACCGCTGTCGATGGAATCCTCCGGGACGCCGCGGAAGAGTGATCGAACGGGGAGATGGGATGAACTCCTTTCGCTCTTTGGGACCGCTAAGAATAGCTGCCTTCGGTATCCTCCCTCTACTGGCGGCCACTCCCCCCGCCGCCGCGGAAGGCGAGGCCACTCTCTTCATCGGCGGACTACTGGGCGGAGATCTTAATGCCCTGCAGCAAGGAGATGTCACCAGCTCCTTCCAAGACGGAGCGATCTACGGTGGTCGCGTCGGCTGGTTCGGGTATCCCTTCGCGGTCGAAGGCAGCTTTGGCTACAGCCCCAACGGCTTGAGCGCGGTGGTGGAGGATGATCTCTTCGAGATCAACACCCGCGTGATGTATCTGGATGCCAACGCCCTGGTGATTATCTTGCCCTGGGCCGTCTCGCCCTTCGTGACGGGGGGAGCCGGACTGCAGAGCTTCGATTTCGGCGGTGACGTCGACTCCATCGGCCTCACCGACGTGAGATTAGCGACGGTGAACAAACTCGGCTTCAACTTCGGCGGCGGCCTCAAGGGCAATATCGGACGGGTGACGCTCCGCGCCGACGTTCGAGATCATGTGACCAAGTTCCAGGAGAGTGACTTTGGTCTCGCCGGCGCGATCGCCCAGTTGCTCGGGATTCAATTCGAAGAGACGGTGCATAACGTCGAGGTCTCGTTCGGCGTGGGGATCCGATTCTGAACCCGCCACGAGCCTCAGGAGGGACTCCGCAATGAGCGGCTCGAACGACACCCACCTCAAGTCCATCGGCTACATCCTGTGGATTTTCGGTTTCACCGGCTCTCACCGTTTCTACTACGGGAAGCCGGTGACCGGCACCATCTGGTTCTTCACGCTCGGTCTGCTCGGCATCGGCTGGTTGATCGATCTGTTTCTCATACCGTCGATGGATCGGCAGGCCGACCTGCGATTCCGAGCCGGGCCCATCGACTATACGGTGGCCTGGATTCTTCTCACCTTCTTGGGCATCTTCGGCGTCCACCGCATGTATATGGGCAAGTGGATCAGCGGAATCCTCTATTTCCTCACCGGTGGGTTCCTGCTCCTGGGTGTTCTTTATGACTTTTGGACCCTCAACCAACAGATCAACGTCATCAATAGCTCCCGCCGAGAGTGAGCTCCCCCACTGCCCTCTCTGCATTCAGTCCACAGGCTCTCTATTCCCACCTATCGGAGTAGGTGTCGTATTCTCAACCACTTATCCAGCGGGTGGCGCGTTCCCCCACCCCGGCGTGCTACAATTGTGCTACGTTGAGCTTGGGAAGGAGCCAGGGAGCTGAGCCCTTCTCTTCGGGGTGCGAGATGCAAGTCGTCCCCTTGGATAAAGGACACGACCGGAATGGCGTTCTCCAAACTGGACCCGTCGCGAACCGCTTTCGGAGCGCCTGGCCAGCCTTCCCCTGACAAAGAAGAACAGACGGAAGTCGGAAGCTATTTCATCGCGAACTACCCCCCGTTCTCTTTTTGGTCGGAGAAGCATCTCTCCGCGGTGGAAGAGGCCTTGTCGCGCGCTCCCGATCCCCGGGTTCCCCTCGGGCTCTACCTTCACATTCCCTTTTGTCGCAAGCGATGCAAATTCTGCTATTTCAAGGTCTATACCGAAAAGAACAGCCGTGACGTGGAGGCTTACGTCAGCGCTCTGGCCGATGAGGTGGGTCTCTACAGTCGCTTCCCGGCCTTCTCCCAACGCTCCCTGCGCTTCGTGTACTTCGGCGGAGGGACGCCTTCTTTTCTGAGCCCCCGGCAGCTCCTCTCGTTCGTCGAGAGGCTCCGCGAGTTCGTGAACTGGGATGGCGCGGAGGAGGTCACGTTCGAGTGCGAGCCGGGGACCTTGAGTCGCAGCAAGGTGGAAGCCTTGAAGGAGATTGGAGTCACACGCCTCAGCCTGGGCGTCGAAAACTTCGACGATGCCATTCTCCGCGAGAATGGCCGCGCCCACGAAAGCGCCGAGATCTATCAGTCCTACGAATGGATTAAGGAAGCCGATTTCCCCAACGTCAACATCGACCTCATCGCCGGGATGGTCGGAGAGACGGAGCAGAATTGGGAGGCTTGCGTCCGCAAGACCATCGAGCTTGCTCCCGACAGCGTAACCATCTACCAGATGGAGCTTCCTTACAATACCGTGTACTCGCACGAGATCCGGATCGAGGGACAACCGGTCCCGGTGGCGGGCTGGGAGCTCAAGCGCGCCTGGGTAGGCAAGGCCTTTGCCGAGCTGGAGCGGGCCGGCTACCGCGTGTCGAGTGGGTACACGGTGGTGAAGGACTCCAAGCCTGGCAAGTTCAGCTATCGGGATAGCCTCTGGCACGGTTCAGATATGGTGGGAGCCGGCGTCTCGTCCTTTTCCTTCGTGGGAGGAGTTCACTTCCAGAACCTGGACCGTATCGAGGATTACGTTGCAACCGTCGGAAAAGGGCGTCTGCCTCTCAAGAGAGCCTTGCCGGTCGGGGACACCGAACGGTTGATCCGAGAGCTCATCCTCCAGATGAAGTTGGGAAGTCTCGACCTCGCGTATTTTCGTGAGAAGTTTCAGCGAGACGTCATCAAAGAGTTTCACCCGGCATTCGAAGCCCTGAAGTGCCAGAGTTATCTCGACTGGGAAGGGGATCGTGTCGTTCTCAGCCGCCAGGCGCTTCTGCGGGTGGACACGCTCCTGCCGAGCTTCTTCCTGCCCGAACATCGGAATGCCCGCTACACTTGATGGATAGACCCGACCTCCCGCAGGAAAGCTCGGTGGTTGTGCTGGGCGGAGGCCCGGCGGGAGCCACCGTCTCGGCCCTCCTCGCCCAGGCCGGCCACCAGGTTCTGTTGCTGGAGCGCGAGAGATTTCCCCGCTTTCACATCGGGGAGTCGTTGATACCAGAGACCTACTGGACGCTCCAGAAGCTGGGCGTTCTCGAAAAATTACGCTCTAGCTCCTCGCCGGTAAAGGTGAGCGTCCAGTTCATCTCCGAGTCGGGTCGAGCCTCCCGGCCGTTCTACTTCTTCGAGCGAAAACCGGGTGAGAGCGCCTACACCTGGCAGGTCGAGCGAGCCTGGTTCGATCAGATGTTGCTCGAGAATGCGGCCGAGAAGGGAGTCGACGTCCGCCTGGGTGTAACCGCCAAGGAGATTCTCTTCGAGGGGGAGCGCGCTCTGGGAGTAAGGGCCTCGACCGAGAACGGCCGCGAGGAGACGCTGCGCTCCCGAGTCTTGGTCGACGCCACCGGACTCTCTTCCCTCGTCTCGCGGCAGCTCGGCCTCAGGAAGAGAGACCCCTATTTGGGCAAGGCGGCGGTCTTCTCTCACTACGAGAACGCCCTGAGGGATAGCGGCATCGACGAGGGAGCCACCCTCGTCATCCACACCGCCGGCAATCGGGGTTGGTTCTGGTATATCCCGCTCTCCGAGAACCGGGTCAGTGTGGGTGTGGTGGGCTCTCCCGAGGAGCTCTTTACCGACGGGGATTCCAAGGATGACATCCTCGCCCGAGAGATCGACCGCTGCCCTGCCGTCGCCAGCAGACTCGAGAGAGCCCGGCAGGTCTTCCCGGCCCGGGTGCTGAGCGACTATACGTACCGGGCAACGCGGTGCTCGGGCGATGGATGGGTCTTAGTGGGAGACGCCTACGGTTTCATCGATCCGATCTACTCGACGGGGGTCTTTCTGGCGCTGAAATCGGGCGAGATGGCCGCCGAGACCATCAGCGGGTCTTTGCGTCGCGGCGATTGCTCGGGGAAGGCTCTCGGCTCCTGGGGGCCCAAGCTCACCGACGGCATGAACGCCCTGCGACAGTTGGTCTATGCCTTCTACACGCCGGGATTCAGTTTCGCCCGATTCGTCCAGGAGCACCCCGAGCACCGCGACCGTTTGACCGACCTCCTCATCGGCGACGTCTTCAAGGAAGGCGTCACCGACATATTCGAGGATCTCAAAGCCTTCTGCAATTTGCCCGCCGATTCAGTCCACTAGTACCGTTCTGAGTCGCTCCAGCAAGTCATCCGGATCTAGCCCCGGATGGTGGCGGGCGTGCTCCGGCAAGGTCCCTACCTTTCTCTTTTTCTCGCGCGTTCTCGAGCGGCTTGCTTTCAGCGCGTTAGCTTCGCTAACATCGGCCGCCTAAACGATGCACGTCCAGATCCGCCCCAAGACTGTTCTCACGTTGATCCAGGTTTTTCTCGCCTCTTTCCTCCTTATCGCGGCAGGCCCGAAACAGGTCTCGGAGTGGGAATGGGAGGAGGTGCCGCGTGTGGTCGCTATGGGCGACGTCCACGGCAACTTGGACAAGCTCACTGCCATATTGCAGGGCACCGGCGTGGTGAACGACCGGCTCCGCTGGACGGGCGGGAGCGATCACGTCGTCCTCTGCGGAGACATGGTGGACCGCGGACCGGCGGACCGAGAGGTGTTGGATCTGGTGAAGCGGCTACAGAAGGAAGCGGCCAGAAAGGGTGGTTGGGTGCACGCGCTTTGGGGTAACCACGAGCTCATGAACCTGGTTCGTGATTTCCGCTTCGTGTCTGCCCAGGGCTTCGCGAGCTTCGCCAAAGAGGAACGGGCCCAAGACCGACACGAGATCTGGCTGGTGTTCCAGAGATTCAACGAGTCTGCGGGCGTCTCCGCCGAGCGGCTGAAAGCCTCCTTCGATGAGCAATATCCGCCCGGCTACTTCGCTCGCCAGAAAGCCTTCGGCGCGAAAGGCGACTACGGCTCTTGGCTCATCCGGCAGCCCATCCTGGTGAAGATCAACGGCATCGTCTTCCTCCATGGTGGACTGACGCCCGAGGTAGCCGCACTCGGCATCGAGAAGATCAATCGCAGCTTTCGCGAGAGCATTCCCTTGCTCCTCCAATCGATCGAGGTCCTCGATCCCGTCGTCGCCGGGGTCCCGACGTTCGCTAACCTGGCGGGCGCGGCGCTCTATGTGGTCGACAGCCAAGCCCAGGCAGAAGCTGAGAAGGAGGGAGAGGCCGAGCGACCCGCGCTGCCTCCGAATATCGTGCTTGCCTCCCGCACTTTTCTGGAGCAGACGCAGACTCTTCCCTTCCTTCCAGACGGCCCTCTTTGGTACCGTGGAAACTCATCGAAGAGCGAGGAAGAGGAGCTGGCGCGGTTCGAAAGAGTCCTCGAGCTTCTCGATGCGCGCGCCGTCATGGTAGGTCATACCTCGACCCGGAACGGGCTGGTCACGACGCGGTTCGGTGGTCGTCTGTACCGAGGGGACGTCGGAATGGGTTTTGGCCGTCCACCTCGCGCCGTGGTGTTCCAGGGCCTAGAAGCACTCGTCTACGATCCCGGTACCCATGCCTACAGCCCACCGCAGATCGAGCGCCCTCAGGGTGACGGCTCCTTGCCAGTCGATGTGGATGCCTCAACCGAGTCGTCTCCGCCAGCCGAGCCGCCTGAAGACGCCCAGAAGGACGAGCGCGAAGGAGAATCTTCCCCCCCGCCGAAGGATTAGTTATCTACGCTGTGACGACACTGGACGGTAGCCGGGGCGGTCTTGGCGAAATTCATCGAGTCAGCGTAGGGACGTTGCTTCCTCAGTGCCGGCGCTCACCGAGCCCGAGAGTCTCTCGACGAGATACTCCTTCAGTTGGATCGCGGCGAGCCTCTGCCCCGCCGCGCTCCAGTGCATGTCCCCCAAGGGAAGATAGAGATCCCCGCTTGCTCTTCGGAACGCCGGCAGGAGATCCAGGCAGGAAACTCCTTGCTCCCGGCACCAGCCCATGATCCGTCGGTTGGGACTCTCCAGATCGAACGCGGATTCCTCCAAAGCATAGGCGAAGGTGGTCGCTCTCCAGTCTCTATCATTCACCTGAAAGCGCTGGGGTATCAAAAAGAACACCAGTTCCACCTCGTTCTGCCGACACAAAGAGTCGAGGGCACTCATGTAGTGCAGGAGTGCTTGGTATGACTCCTCCACGATGGGAATGGGATCAAGACCATAGAAGTGTCCCAGGGAATGAATGGCGTCGAACGAGTGCACCTCCAGGGGATGGTCCTGAAGCCAGGAACCGATAGGCTCCGGCCCGGTTACTCGAGAGAGGAGCCGGTAAGCTCGCCAGCTTCGGAGGCTGCGATCGACTCTGAGAGGCAGGCGCTCGAGGTAGGAACGCTTGAAAGCATCCGCCGGCAGGAGAGAACCTGTCATGACGTCTTTCTCGAAGACGAGGCCGTGCCGCGCCGCATAGCTATGGGAGATGTCATTGCCCAAAGTGATTCCAACCAGAATGAGATCTGGATGGAACTTCAACCCATGGTTCCTCACGTACCCGAAATAGGCACCCGGGTGTCCGGCACCCGCAATGAGCACCTCGCTACTCGCCAGCTCGTCTTCCAGCACCTGGCCCAATGTCTCATCTTGGTCGGTCCGGTAACCTGCCACGAAGCTGTCGCCAATGAGAAGGATCCGGTAGGTTTGCTCTGATTTCCCATATTCGACGCTGCGGCGATTTCGAAAGCCGAACCGGTTGGTAATGAACCGAGCCTCTCCGCGCTCTCCCACGACCGTCAGGTCCAGATCGGGGATGAGAAACCCTCCTTCACCATACTCCCCTGTCAGGTCACCGTAGTCCTTGAGACCTTCTCCGGCCCTGGCCCCATCGATGGTGGACAAGAACGTCTCCAGAACGAGCACCGATGCAAACATTGAGGCGCTCAGCAACACGTGTCGCCTGGGGATGGACGTCAGGCGATAGAGCGCCAGCAGGAAGTAGACACCGATGACGACCAGGGCGCCGTCTCGTCCGAAGACCAGTGTGAGTGGATGCAACAGCAGCAGGATCAAAACGACTGGGAGGTGGAAGAGAACAAGAGGACCGGTCCTGAACCGCTCCAACCAGCAGAGACTCGAGACTAAGTAGAGCGCCAGCAGAGCGACATGCTCGGGGGACCAGGGAGCGGCGAAGACGAAGGGTGCAAGCGAAGTGATAGTGACTATCTGAAAAAGGCAGAGGATCCAAAAGACAAAGAAGACGGATTCGGAGCGACGCCACACCGGCGACATCCTAACACGGGCTCAAAACGCCGGCGGCCTTGGCGCGAGTTGTTCCAGTTTTCCCCCCATCACGTGGGACTTTCCCCGCGCAAGCGGTCGGGCCGAGCGGAAAGTCAGGTGAGCTAACTGCCTGCCGGGAAGAAGGATCCGGCGTTCGGTGAAGCCAGTCCACACCTGGCGCGATAGTTGCCTAATAGACAAAGAAGAAGAGGAAGCGCATGAGCAAGTACCTCGCGAATCGCCAGTTTCCACGGCTCGTGCCGCAGAACTCCATCCCGGTGTCCATTCACGACGGGCAGCACGGGCAGGCCTTCGGGTTGATTACCAACGTCTCAGAAGGGGGAGCCAGCTTCGCTGCCGGCGTCGCCTACCTCGCCGGTTCGAAGATCTTGCTCCGCATCAGCTTCGATCGCCACGCCGAGCCCTTCGTCACCGAGGCCAGAGTCGCCTGGAGCCGTAAAGAGGAAGGCAAGACGGGGAAGGGCTTCGTTCATGGCGTCAGGTTCTTGATCCTGGAGGAGGAACAGACTCGGCTGCTCCGTGCGACGTTGCAGCGCCCCGAGTTCCAGGCGATCTTCCGTACCCACCGTGAGTTCCCCCGACTCGTGCCGCATGACTCGATCCCGGTGTCGATCCAGGATGCTCAGAGCAGACAGACCCACGGCCTCATCGTCAATGTTTCGGAGGGCGGCGCCAGTTTTTCCACGCACGTCGCCTGCGCCGCCGGCTCGAACGTCCTGCTGAAAATTGGATTCGATCCCGAGATGCCTTTCGCTACCGAAGCCCAGATCGCATGGGGACTGGAGGCGGAGGGCTCCGCAGGAGACGGAAGTCCCCGTTTCCTTCACGGCGCGAAATTCGCCATCCTGGAAGATGAGAAACGCACCGAGCTCCACAAGATTCTGAAACGTCCGGAGTTCAAGGTGGTCTTCCGCCCCCAAACCGAGGTCTCCGGAGACGATTTCCCGGGCGATCCTCGGACCGAGCTCCAGACGAAGTCATAGTCCAGCCACTGGCGCCAGGGTTTCTCGAGCTCGATTCACCAGTCCACGCCCTCCCGATTTGGCAGTTACTCGGTCCGCAGCGCCACGCCAACTTGCTTCCGGCTGGCCGCTGCCGCTACCATCCAGGTCGCTCATGCAAACGTGTCCCTCCTGCTCCAAAGAGGTCCTCGAAAAAAGTCCTTCCTGCTCCTTCTGCGGCCAGTCGCTGGAAGAGCTCTCGTCCACCGTAACGAAGGCGCAGCCGAGTCTCTCCCCTCCCGGGGCGGTGGAAACCACCCTGTTCGGCCCCGGTGATCATCTGGCCGGGCGCTACCGGATCGTTCTCCAAGTCGGCAAGGGTGGCATGGGCGAGGTTTACCGGGCCTACGACCTGGAGTTGGGCCAACCGGTCGCCCTCAAGTTCCTTCCTTTCGATCTGCCGTCCGACGAGAAGCGTCTCGAGCGTTTCCGGCGCGAGGTGAGCATGGCGCGCCAGGTGGCACACCCCAACGTTTGCCGCGTCTATGACATCGGTCAGGTGGACGGCCGTTACTTTCTTTCCATGGAGTACATCGACGGCGAGGACCTGGGCTCGCTTCTTCGCCGTATCGGTCGGCTTCCCGGCAACAAGGCCGTCGAGATCGCCCGCGAGCTCTGCGCGGGTCTGGCCGCTGCCCACGACAAGGGGATCTTGCACCGCGATCTGAAACCGGCCAACGTCATGATCGACGGACAGGGTAAGGTTCGCCTGACCGACTTCGGTATCGCGGGCATCGCCGGGAAGATCGAGCCCGGAGAGCTACACCACGGAACGCCGGCGTTCATGGCGCCCGAACAATGGTCGGGAAAGGAAGTGTCCGTTCAAAGCGATCTCTACTCCCTCGGCCTCGTCCTCTACGAGCTCTTCACCGGCAAACGGGCGTTCCAAGCCGCGACGCCCCAGGAGTTGATGCGACTACATCACGACACGACTCCCCGGAACCCCTCCAGTCTGGTGGACGACCTCGATCCGACCGTGGAGCGAGTCATTCTTCGCTGCCTGGCGAAGGATCCGCGCAAGAGACCGCGTTCCGCTTTGGCGGTTGCCGCCGCGCTTCCGGGAGGGGACCCTCTCGCCGCCGCGCTTGCGGCGGGTGAGACGCCGTCGCCGGAGCTGGTGGCGCAAGCCGGCGAAGTCGGCGCGCTTCCGCCCAGCCTGGCTTGGGCGTGCCTGGCGGGCGTTCTACTCCAGCTGGCGCTCATCGTCTGGATCGCGGGAAGGACTCATCTAAGCCAACTCGGCCCTCTGCCCAAGTCACCGGAGCTCTTGACCGAAAGGGCGCGCGAAGTGATAGAAAATCTGGGTTATCCCGATCCTCCTGGCGACCAGACCTATGGGTTCATTGCGGATGCCGACTACCTGGACTACGTCACCGAGACCGATTCGTCGCCCCGTCGCTGGGATCGCATTGCAAGCGGCGAGCTCAGTGTCATCCATTTCTGGTACCGTCAAAGTCCAACCCTTCTGATCCCTCAACGCCTCACCAGTGTCTTCTCGTCGGAGGTCGACCCGCCACCTCTGCGCTCCGGTATGGTGGGGCTGAGGCTCGACCCGCAAGGACGATTGCGGGCTTTCAACGCGGTGGCGCCCGAGATCGCTGCCGCCCCGGTCCCGGCATCGAATGCCGATTGGAGCGCGCTTCTTGCCGAGGCCGGGCTGGATCTCGACTCCTTCCAGCCCGTCGAGCCGCGCTGGCACCCAACGACCTACGCCGACCAGCTGGCGGCATGGGAAGGGGTTCATCCCCATTCCCCTCAAACCCGTATCCGCGTCGAGGCGGCGGCCTTCCGCGGGAAGCCCATCGGATTCCGGATCATAGAACCCTGGACCAAGGCGACGGAAGACGCGCCCACATCCAGCGCGCCGGCCACGCCAACCGGAAACGTCTTCTCCCCGCTCGCCCTCGTGTTACATATCGCCATCAACATTCTCGCCATCATCGGAACGGCGCTGCTGGCTCACCGGAACTTGCGATTGGGACGTGGAGATCGGCGCGGTGCCTTCCGACTGGCAGTCTACATGTTCTCCCTAGTGATGCTGCATTGGGTGTTCGGAGCTCACCATGTTGCCGCGACCGCGGAAGTAGATCTCTTCTTCGGCGGACTGTACCGCGGTTTTTTCTTGTTGGCCCTGGCATGGCTCTTTTACATGGCCCTCGAGCCGTACGTCAGGCGCCTGTGGCCGGGGATGATGATCTCCTGGATGCGACTTCTGGATGGGCGGTTTCGTGATCCTTTGGTGGGAAGGGACGTCTTGCTGGGATGCCTTCTGGGACCCATTCTGGTGCTGATCCAGCGACTGTATCAACTCGTTCCCGCCCAGCTCGGTTACTTTGCGCCTCGGCCCGATCGCTTCGGCAACTTGTTCGCCGAGCTTATCAGCCTGCGTGGGGTCCGATACTTCCTCTCCGAGATCTTCCTCATCCACTCGAATACCTTGATCACAACCTTGTACTTCATCGTCGCCCTTTTCTTACTGCGCTTCCTGCTCCGCAGAACCTGGCTTGCGGTGGGCGCCTGGTGGGCACTGGCCTTGATCGTCTACAACTTCAGAACCGGCCAGCCACTATGGGATTGGACCGTTTTCGCGGTGTGGGCCGCCGTCTGGCTCCTCTTTCTGTTTCGCTTCGGCTGGGTGACGGTCGTGATCGGCCTCTTCCTCCTGGATCTGCTGTCGACACCCATGAGCCTGAATCTTTCGGTCTGGTATTCCGAGACCTCGCTGATCGTCGTCGCGATCGTCGTCGGCCTGGCCGTTTACGGCTTCAAGGTCTCGCTGGCCGGTCAGGCGGCCTTCAAGGACGTTTTGGCGGAGACCTAAACAGGTGTTTCCTGCCGGCTCAACCCGATCTTTGGCCGGGGGACGGTGGGCCTTCCTCGCTACTCTGGAGGGATCCTCGCCCTGAGCTTCCGCGAAACCCACCGGCGTGACAGCTCCAACCTTTGTGGTACCATAGCGTTGCCCCGCCCCTATCGCCGCTTGAAGCTTGAAGTATGATGAACATCGAGGTGACCGCTATGAGACGCCCTATCATCTTGGTTAGTTTCCTCCTGGTCGCGGTTGTGGCTTCCCCGGGGTGCGAAAGTAACACCTCCAATTTAGCAGCGCCCACCGATACCACCTTCGATCTGGCCGATCTGGCCGAAGTCTTGTTCGCCAACCGCGTACCGGTAGACGTCGGCAACGAGGAAATGGTTTCTTTTTTTTCCGTTCCTGCCCGACACTTCACGGTCTTCGACGATGACGTTCTGGTCTTCCAGTTCGTCGGCCCCAACGCCGCCACCGATGTCGCGAGCACCATCTCTTCGGACGGTACCACCATCAACGGTCAGGTCATCGATTGGCCCGCCACACCACATTTTCTTCAGGAGGGACGGATCATCGTCCTCTATCTGGGAGACGACCCCCAGGTGATCTTCGCTCTCGAGCAGATTCTGGGTCCCCAGTTCGCCGGGGGCTAGAATCGGCTGCCCTTCCAGCGAGTCCGTTTTCATGATAGTGGCTGCATCGTCTGAGCACCCCGTCCCTGTGAACCCTCATGCTCGAACGAGCCGTTGGTACCTGCCCACGAAGAGGCGGGGGTCAGGCGGATGAGGTGGCGGATGACTTCTAGATGTGCGTGTCCCGCCCCAATCAGTGCCAGACGAACCCTAACGTGTGCCCGATCCCTTGCTTGGTCCATATGCCCCAGAACTGAGTAGAATAACCCATCCTGCCGGAGGCGACCGTTTCGTGCCCAGGGTAACGTATACCTGAGCCGCCAGATAGGGGATCAGCTCTCTTGGATAGCGATGGAATACTTCTTGCCCCATTCCTCCTCAAGAGAGCGTTTGGGGAGGTTCACGATGCAAACGACGAAATCAACCTCGACCGTCGGCTCACTATTTCTTGTCGGGCTTCTAGCCGCTGTTCCGCTCGATGCCGCCCCGCAGGGCGAGCGACCTAACGCAAGCGCTGCGGCTTCGGGCGCCGCGTCGTTCAAGATTTACTGCGCCAGCTGCCACGGCATTCAAGCCAAAGGAGACGGCCCACTGGCGGAGCACCTCACGGTCCCTCCAGCCGATCTCACCCGGCTGAGCGAGAGGAACGGTGGATCGTTCCCCTTCGAGGATGTGCGAAAGAAGATCGACGGACGAGAAAAAGTACCCGCCCATGGAAGCAAGGACATGCCGGTCTGGGGTGATGCTTTCAAGACGACCGATACCGAAGAGCAAGCCCAAGACCGGATCGTGGCCATCACGCATTTCCTTTGGTCCATTCAGGTCGTGGCGGGGGAGTAACGACCTTTCCTCAACGTCGATGCCTGGGTTCGACCTGGTTCCGCCGCGGGCTCCCTGGCAACCTACTACGCCGCTGCGAACCAGGGGACTATGCTAGCCTAGCGAAGTGGGATCCACTCCCGTCAAGCTCACCGTCGACTCCGAGCGGCTCGCCCGGCGGATGCTCCTCTTTTGTGTGTTGGCGGAGGTGCTGTTCGTCTTCCTCGACTACCACGTCAACTACGGCGAATGGACCGACATCGGGGCCATGCGCCGCCTGTTCAATACCGCGCGCGAAGATGGATTGGCCTCCTGGTTTGCTGCCACCCAGACGCTGTTGACAGGACTGACCCTGGGCTTCATCTATCTCTCGCTGAAGAACCGGTCGGGGGCGCGAGGGAAGGCGACCGGGTGGCTGATTCTGGCGATCTTTTTCATATATATGGCCGTCGACGACGGCGCTCAACTACACGAGCGGGTGGGTAGCACCGTCGAAACGATAAGAAGTAACGCTGGGTCCTCCTTCGATTTCTTCCCGAGCTACACCTGGCAACTCGTCTTCCTTCCCAGCTTCGGCGCGCTGGGGCTCTTCATGCTGGTCTTCCTTTGGCGGGAGCTCCAGGCAACTTCATCGAGAGTGCTCCTGTTGACTGCCATCTCCTTCCAGGTCTTCGCGGTGGGAATGGATTTCGTGGAGGGCCTCGAACCGACCCATCGATGGAATCTGTACGCGATAATTTCGGATAACTACGATCTGGAGCCGTGGACCGAGGCACGCTTCGGCGAATCTGCCTATGACACGCTGGCGCACTTCTTCCGGTCGATCGAGGAGGCTTTGGAGATGGCAGCGATCTCCATTTTTTGGTTTCTGTTCTTGCGACACTTGAGCGTGGTGGCCGGTGATTTAAGAGTTCGTTTTCTCACTCTCAAAGGGTCTCCATGACCTTAAGCCGCGAGTACGTCATCCTGGGGGGAGGAAGCCCGCTCCTCGAAGATCGAGATCGCCCCCGAGGCGCTGCAGCTTTTGCCCAACGCTAGAATCGTCGAGGACCTGGCCCTCGAGCCCGCTTCCTGAATTAGGACCCCCCCCGGGAGAAAATGAGACCTCAGGGCTTCCCGGGATGCTCGGTCCGCCTGGAACCTTTGATTTCCCGCAAACTGGCATGATAGACTTCGCCGCTTGAGGTGTATTTTCGATCCTGGTAGCGCACTCTCCATTCAAGTTCCATCGAGTTAGCGGAATTACGCTCGGTAGGTTGGGATCAATGGCTGATGTCTTCACCCCGTGCCCGGACGTGCGGTCCTTCTGGGGGACCGGGACTTTCCGATACCGGACGCCCTAGGTGGCCGGGAGGCAGGGCGATGGAGAAAATCGGCAAATACAAGGTTCTCGGGAAGATAGGCGAAGGCGCCATGGGCGTGGTCTACAAGGCCCTCGACCCCTTGATGGAGCGGGTCGTGGCGGTCAAGACCATGTCCGCCGACCTCGATAGCGAGCCCGATCTCAAGACTCGGTTTCTCCGCGAGGCAAAATCCGCGGGCCAGCTCTCCCACAAGAACATCATTACCATCTACGATCTCTTCGAGGAGGGGGGCCGTGTCTATATCGCGATGGAGTTCCTCGACGGCGAGGAGCTCAAGGCCAAGATAGCCCGCCGCGAACGGCTCCCGCTGGAGTACAAGCTCCGGTTCATGACGGAGCTCTGCGAGGGTCTCGGGCACGCCCACCAGAAGGAGATCATCCACCGGGACATCAAGCCGGGCAACGTCCACATCACCCGCGGCGGCCACGTCAAGATCCTGGACTTCGGCCTGGCCCGCATCGCCGCCTCCGACATCACTCGTACCGGCTCGGTGATGGGTACCCCCAACTACATGTCCCCGGAGCAAGTCAGAGGTGATCATATTGACGCCCGCTCCGACATCTTTTCCGTGGGAGCCCTCTTCTACGAGATGCTGACCTACCAGAAGCCTTTTGCGGGATCCTCCTACCACCAGACCTTTTTCAAGATCATCGAGCAGGATCCCGAGCCGCTCGACAAAGTCGACCCGAAGATCCCTAAGGAGCTTTCGGATATCGTGATGCGAGCGCTCAGCAAGGCTCCCGACAAACGCTATCAGAGCGCCGAGGATCTCTTACGGGAGCTTAAACGATTCGGCAAGACCCTGGAGGGACGCCGCAAGGAAGTCCAGGAGGAGACCAGGAAGGCCGTCGAAGCCCTCGATCGGTTTGTCGTCGAGAACAAGGAGCTGCTGAGCCAACAGCCTGAGCTCGCGGACGTCGACGAATCGGTGGCGGCCCGCAAACAGCTCGGCGAGGTCGAGGAAGAGACGGACCCCACGATGCGGTTGGATCTTACTCTGGGCTACCTCGAGATGCTCGAAATGCGCGACCGAGCAACGCGCGGGCGGGAAAGGCTCGGGGCGATCATTGAAACCCTGAAAAATGCTGGCCCCTTCATCCAGGAGGCCTCTTCACTGCTGGAGAATGGCCAGCCCGAGAAGGCGCTGCAGGCGGTGGAGAAGATCCTTCGCGACATCCCCAACCACCAGGAGGCGAAAGATCTGGCCGACAGGGTTCGTGAAGAGCTGTCCAGACGCGCCCAGGAGGAAGAGAAAGAGCGCCAATTGGCTGAGCTCCTAAAGCAAGCCCAGACACTTTACCGACGCGCGGATTTTGAAGGCAGCTTGTCCCTCTTGCAGCAGACTCTCCGTCTCGATCCTGAGCACATTGAAGCGACTTCCCTTCACAGGAAAGTCAGCGAGCGCGTCGAGCAGAAGAAGCTCGAGGAGGAGAAGGCCCAGCAGGCCGAGGAGCTCTTTAGGAAGGCAACCATCAAGTTCTCGGAAAAAGACCCGGTGGCCTCGCTCCAGTTACTGGCCGAAGCGCTGGAACTCCAACCCGATCACCTCGGAGCGACAGTGCTTCGAGAACAGGCCCAACAGCGCTCACAGGAGATTGCGAAGTTCGAAGCAGAGCGCCGGCGGGTGGAGGAGGCACTCAGCGCAGCGCGGGAGGCTCTCGGGGCGGGAAAACTGGAGCAAGCACGCGGGGAGCTGAAGCGCGCCACCGAGCTCGACCCGAGCGCGTCAGGGATCGCCGAGTTGGAGCAGCTCATCGGGCAGGCCGCCGCCGGGCGTCGCGCCAAGGAGGATAAGGACCGGAAGGTGCAGGCGCTCCTCAAAGAGGCCCACTCCCTCGATCAATCAGGTAAGGAAGAAGAGGCCCTCGAACGGCTCGCCGAGCTATCGGCCCTCCAGCCCAACTTCCAGCCCGGCACCGACCTCAAGAAAAAGATCGACGAACGGCGCCAGGCGCGTGAGCGAGCGGAGCGAGCGCGGCAAGACAAGATCGCGGCGAATGTCGAAAAGGCCCGTCAGGCAGAGAAAGCGGGCGACCTCGACGAGGCCGTCGAGCTGGCCCATAAAATCATCACTGACGAGCCCCGGCATCGCGAGGCCCGAGAACTCCTCGAGCGCGCCGAGGCCGCCCGGCGGGCGCGAAAGGAAACGGAGGAGCTGGAGCGCAAGGCGAAGCACCTTCTCTCCCTCGCCGAGCAACTTGCCTCTCGCGAGGAGTATAGCGCTGCGGTTTCCGCGCTCGAAAAGGGGGGGACCGCGGTCGCAGCCTTGGATGAGGTCAAGAGAGCGCATAAGAAGTACGCGGAAGCTGAACGACGCAAAGAGGAAGCGCGGGAGCGGGCCCGGCTTATCGCAGAGCATTTGGAGCGCGGCAAGAAGGCTTTCGATAGCGGCGACTACGCCGCCTGCGAGCAGGAAATGGATCGGCTGCTGGCTCTTTCCTCCGATCACTCCGAAGCGCTCGACTACCGCAAGCGGGCGAAGCTAAAGCTCGAAGAGCAGCGCAAGGGCGAGGAGCGAGCCCGACAGTTCGCGGAAACGATGCGAGCCGCCAATAACGCCTGGGCCTCAGGGAAGCTCGAGCTGGCAGCGCGCGAGGTGGAAAAGGCTCGGGCGCTCAACCCCGAGAATGCGGAATGCGAGCGTTTAGCGGGGAAGATCGAGCGCCGCCAAGTCGAGCTTCGCGAGCAGCTGGAGCGGCAGAAGAGAGCAGAAGGACTGGAAGAAGAGGCGCGCCTGCTGCTCAAAAAGGGAGATGCCGAGCGTGCCTACCGGGCGATGGACGAAGCGGTTTCGCTCTGGCCGGAGCTTCCCGGAGCCGACAAGCTGCAGAGGCGGATCGAAAAGGAAAGGGCTCGGGCGAGCAAGAAGGCCAGGGTGGTAACCGAGCGGGCCGCGGCCGCCGATGACACGCTCCGGCCGGCCGCGCCGACGAATCCCCTCATGCTCGCCGCGGCGGGAGTCGGCTTGGTGGTTCTGGGGGCCGCGGTCTGGTTATTGTTTTTTCGTCAACCCTCTCCCGCCGACGTGGCTTCTCCCGCCGAAAGCGACACTCTGATCTCCACCGAATCGACGCCCACCGAAGACCCCGAGATCACCCGCGGGTTGTCATCGGCTCGGGACTTCCTCGCCCGAAAGGAGTTCGCGGAGGCGGCTCGGGAGTCGCAAGCGGTGCTTGACCTCTCACCGGGAAACGCCGAGGCGGAGAGCATCCTCGAATCCGCTCGGGAGAGCCTGGCCAGCATCCAGAACGGGATCGAGGAGGTGCAGGGTTTCATCGACACCAGCCAGTTCGAAAAGGCGCGGGATGCCCTCAGCACAATCCTCGACATCGCTCCATCGAATCCCGACGTCCAGACACTTCTCGGCCAGTTGAATGGTTACTTCAAGCAAAGTGCCGACGGCGCGCGACGCGACATGAGTCAGACCAAGGCCAAGGCGCAGGAGGCCGAGGCAGCGAGCCTGGCGCAGGATTTGTTTCGAGCCGGGGAGAGGATCGAGGCCGAAGCCCAGAGGCTTTACGGACAACAAAAGTTCGGTGAAGCGACCGGGAAGTTCGTCGAGGCCGAAAACACCTACCAGCGTG
>Ga0214473_10001745_pt1 | contig 27881 bp, 28 predicted proteins | sample RVTome_7_FD_203509 | JGI IMG/M metagenome (GOLD analysis project Ga0214473, IMG submission 203509) | Soil microbial communities from uranium-contaminated site in the Upper Colorado River Basin, Wyoming, United States - RVT98D197 | ecosystem: Environmental > Terrestrial > Soil > Contaminated >...
GCCTGTCGCGCAAGTACAGCATCCCCCTCCTCGAGCTGCTGGACAGCATGGGGATAACGAGACGAAAAGGTTCTGTGAGAGACATACTTTGATCCCCATGCAGTCCTCATCCTAATATTTTTATAAGGATGAGGGCAGCGAAGCAGTCCTAACCCTCGTCTCATCATAAGGGTTAGGGCAGCGAAGCAGTCCTAACCCTCGTCTCTTCATGAGGGTTAGGGCAGCGAAGCAGTCCTAACCCTCGTCTCTTGATGAGGGTTAGGGCAGCATGGGGTGACGCGCCGCAAGGGCTCTGTGCGGGATATCTTATAAGGCTATTTTCAGATATTTCCCAAAAGCGCGGCTCCGGGTTGCTCCGCCGCACTTTTGCCGGTCGCTCCGAAGACTCCGCTCCATGCCGCTCCGTCCGGAATATCCTATAGCCCGGACGTATATGAAAGTCCGGCGCTGTTTCGCGGCGATTGACAGAGCCAACAGGCCGAAGATATACTTCCGGCATGTCGAGGCGGGGGAGATTCATGAATTCCTATCGGTTCCTGGGAGGATGCAAATGAACCAACCGATCCGCATGACACGAACAGTTCTGATGGTCGTGGCGGTAGTATTCTGTTTCACCGGCGTGGCCGCCGCCCAAGGCGCCCAGAAAATCGACTCGTGCACCCTGTTGACCAAGGCCCAGATCCAAGCCGCCGTCGGCCAGAACGTCGGCGACGGCAAGCTGAACGCCAAAGCCAACCCGGCCGTGGGGGCCCCCTGCGAATATGTGATCGGCGACTACGGCATGATCCAGCTCAACACCTTCAAGGGCCCCTGGTACCTGATCATCACCATGCTGGTGCCGGGTGCCACCGAGGCCGCGCAGAAAACCGCTGCCGAAAAGCTGATGCGCGACGCTCTGACGAAAATCTGAGCCCAGGGGCAGACGCGCAGGCAAGTGTCAAGGAAAGAGAGAGGAGATAGACCATGAAAAAGGCATTGATCGTTTGGATGAGCGCAACGATTCTCTTGCTGGCAACGGGCGTCGCCGCCCAGGAGCCGGACAGCAAAGGGTGCAAGGACCATCCGCTGTTCCCCACGCGCATGCCGGAATACCGCATCGAGGCCTGCAAGGTCGAGGATTTCGGGGTCTACGAATTCTTGTCCACTAAGGGCCAGAAGACCCCGGTCGAAGGTAAGTTCACCTTCATCACCTACGCTTTCACCGGAGAACGGGCCAACGAACCGAGCGGGCTTGCCGTTGTCCGCAACTACGAGAACGCTTTCCGGAAGGCCGGGGGCACGATCCTGCAGAGCGACCCGCAGAGGTGGGTAAACGGGAAGATTGTCAAGGACGGCCAGGAAACGTGGGTACAGATTGAGAAGGGGAACGGGAAGATCTGGCTGCGGATCGTAGAGAAGAAAGCGATGGAGCAGATTATTGTGGCCGATGCAGCGGCCTTCGGCAACGACATCAGGGGCGCGGGCCACGCGTCGGTCTACGGCATCAATTTCGATACCGGGAAGTCAACCATCAAACCCGAGTCGGCCCAGGCCATAGGTGAGATCGCCAAGCTCCTGACAGCCGACCCGGGCCTCAATATCTATGTGGTGGGCCACACGGACAACGTGGGCGGCGTGGACAGCAACATCAAACTCTCCCAGGACCGGGCCGCGGCCGTCCTCCAGGCGCTCGTCCGCGACCACGGCATCGCCCCTGCCCGCCTGAGGGCTTTCGGGTGCGGCTCGTTTGCGCCCGTTGCATCCAACGACACCGAGGAAGGCCGGGCCAAAAACCGCCGGGTCGAACTGGTCAAGCAATAGGACCGGAGTCTGGACTTGCGGCCGGCGCCCCGTCGTCTTCGGCCTTGAAAAGAGGCCCATCCACCTGTGAATAGGCCAGGCTAGGACCGCGGACCCGGAGGAAAGCCTATTTCGTCTCGTCTTCGGGCTTCTTGTCGTCCTTTTTCTTGAGGGCGGTCTTGAGCAGGTCGCCGAAGATGCCGAACTTGGGCTGCTCTTTCGGGGCCGGCTTGAACTCCTCTTTCTTTTCCTTGGCCCGCTGTTCGAGGCCCTCTTCCACTTTTTCCTTGACGGCAGCCAGGGCTTCCTGGACCGATTCCTCCTCGACGATCTTCTCTTCGATGACCCGGCGTTCGCTTTTCTTCGGGCCCTGGCCCTTCTCGCCCTCGGACATAAGCTTCTTTTTCTTGAAGACCTTTTCCTTCTTCTGGGGGGCGCCGAGCTCTGGGGCGGGAGCGAACGCCTTCCGGCGTTCCTCGATGACTTCTTCCGCGGCGGCCTCGGCTCCCCGCAGCTCTTCGGCCACGGCTTCGAGGGCCGCTTCCTCGGGCGTGATGGCTTCGGCCTCGGGTTCGGCGTAGGTTTCGGGGAAGGCGGCCTTGAGCGGCGCCTCCTCTTTCGGGACGTAGGGCTCGTGATATGTGAATACGCCCTTTTTCTTATCGGACTTGACGAATTCCGGCGAGTTCAGGAGGGTGAATTCCACGTCCTCCTGGTTCGTTTGGCGGATGACGTCGACGAGGTGATAGGCCCGCAGGAAATGGAGGGAATGCGAGGAGGTGGCCAGGGCGGGGTCCTTGAAGACGGGGACGACGAGCTCCTTGAGGTCGAGGCCCTCGCGGGTCGCGGCGAGCGGCAGAAGCCGGGCCAGCGTCTCGCGCTCGATGTAGATGATCTTATTGGGTTCGGCGTAGGTGTAAACCTCCTCGCCCGCGTTGCGGAACTCGTCCTTTTCGGCGTCGTAGGCCAGACGGGCGACGAACATCTTCTTCTTCGATTTCTTGATCCAGAACTTGAAGGCGTTGGGGCCGGTTTTTTCGAGGGTCAGGCTCGTCCCTTGGGGGACGTTGTGCTGGGCGTAGAAATCCTGGAGCCCCAGGAAGAAGTTCTGGTTCGGGTAGTAATAGAGCGTGTAGGACTTCCCTTCCTCGGGATCCGTGAACGTGTACTCCCGGGCATGGGAGAGCTCCTTGTTCAAGCTGCGGGGGACCTTGACCCCACCCGAAAGGATCTCGCGCCAGGTGAGGTAGATCTTGATCGGGAAGGCCTGGACGATGCTCATCTCGGGCTTCTCGACCTCCTCGAGCTCGGGGACCTTGGCCATCGGGGCGGCCAGGGGGAGGTTCTCGGGCAGGGCGTTGAGGATCGACTTGAGGTGCCACTTTCCCCAGCCGGATTCGGCCAGGAGGATGAAGTCCTTCTTGTATTTCTTCTCGAGGAGGGCGGAGAGGCTCAGACAGGTGAGGTCGAAGAGGTCGCTCGACGCCTCTAGGCCGAAATATTTCTTGACAAGGTCTTCCGTCGCGGCCGAGCGCCGGGTCTCGATGAACTCATTTTCGATCTCATGGACCTTCTCGGGAAGAATGTCCACGCGCTTCGCCGAAAGCTGCCAGAGGTCGTTCCAGCTGAAGAATTTGGGGTCCTTGGCCAGGACGGCGCGGAGGTTCTTTTCGAGCGCCTTGAGGTCGCGCTCGGTCATGGGCAGCTCGGTCAGCCGCGGGTCGTCGCCCTTGGCCATGATCTCGACGGCCTGGTTCCGGCCTTCGAGGTTTGCGGGGAGCAGAACCTGGGTCCTGGTCTTTTTCATGTAATCGACGTATTTCCGGAAGACGCCGCCGCCGGGGTAGTCGAGTTCGAGCATCTCGCAGTTGAAATGCTTGGAATACGTCTTGGCGACGACCTTCAGGATGACCCGGCCCTCGAAGTGCTCGATGGCTTTGCTGCCCACGGTCAGGGGCTCGTTGTAGTCCTTTTCGATGAAGTTGCCCACCTCGTAGTGGGCGTAGGGGTCGTACTTCTTGACGTCCTGCGTCCGCTCCGTGGCCGTCTTCTCGAAGGCCAACTTTCCGGCGAGCGCGTGCGTCGACTGGGGCGGGGGCGTCCGTTCGAGCTCCCGCTCGACGAGGGCCATGTCCTCGTCTGACACCGTGGTGAGGGTAGTCGTTTCGCTGTTCATGTTCAGTCTTTTTTCCCCATCAGCGCGAGGAGGATGGCCTTTTGGGTGTGGAGCCGGTTCTCAGCCTGGTCGTAGACGACGGAGCTCGGCGCGTCGATGACCTCGTCGGTGACCTCGTCACCGCGGTGGGCCGGCAGGCAGTGCATGAAGACGGCACCGTCCTTGGCATGGGACATGAGGCGGGCGTTGACCCGGTACGGGGCGAAGATGCGGGCCCGTTTCTCCTTTTCTGCCTCCTGGCCCATGGATGCCCAGACGTCGGTGTAGACGGCGTCGGCCCCGCTCGCGGCCTCTTCGGCCGAGTTCGTCAGGGTCAGGGCGAAGCCAGTGTCCTTGCCGTCCTCCCGGGCCGCCTGGACCATTTCGGGCTTCGGCTCATAACCGGCGGGCGTCCCTACGGCCATCTTCGTCCCTCCCCGGGCGGCGGCCAGCATCAGGCTGTGGCAGACGTTGTTGCCGTCGCCGACATAGGCCAGCTTGAGGTTGGCCAAAGAGCCCTTGTGCTCTCGCAGGGTCAGGAAATCGGCCATCGCTTGGCAGGGGTGGGAGAGGTCGGTCAAGGCGTTGATGACCGGGATCTTCGTGCTGGCGGCGAGGTCGACGGCGATCTGATGTCCGAACGTCCGGAGCATGATCCCGTCGACCCAGCGCTCGAGGTTCTTGCCGATGTCGTAGGCGCCCTCGCGGCTGCCCATCTGGATGTCCGAGGGGGCGAGGTAGATGGCCTCGCCGCCGAGCTGGAGCATGCCCGCTTCGAAAGTCATGCGCGTCCTCAAGGAGGGCTTCTGGAAGATCATGGCCAGGATCCGGTGTTCGAGCGCCCGGCGGCACTTGCGCGGGTCCTTCTTAACCTCTGCCGCGCGGTCGAGCAGCTGGCTGAATTCGTAGATGCTCAGGTCGCGTATCGATAGGAAATCTTTCTTCATTGCGGCTCCTCCTGGTGTGAAGCGATGATCCGGGTCCCCGAGCGGTTGAGCATAGCGGCCTTGAGATGGGAGTCCTTGGTGATGAGGACCTCCCGGCCGCCGGCCTCGATGTACTCGACGGCGGCCCTGATCTTGGGCCCCATCGATCCCGGGGGGAACTGGCCGTCCGCCAGGTGCTTCTTGGCCTCGTCCACGGTCAGGACCGGGGCCTCCGCTTGGTCGGGCTTGCCGAAATTGATGAAGACACGCTCGATGGCGGTCAGGATGACGAACAGGTCGACCTTGACCTCCTGGGCGAGCAGGCTCGCGGCGTAGTCCTTGTCGATGACGGCCTCGACGCCCTCGAAGAGGCCGTTGCCGTTGATGATGACCGGGATGCCGCCGCCGCCGGCGGCGATGACCACCCGGCCGGCTTCGACGAGTTCGCGGATGACGCCTTTGGGGACGACGTCGATGGGTTTGGGCGAGGCGACGACCTTGCGGTAGCCGCGGCCGGAGTCCTCGGCCATCGTCCACCTCTTCTCCCGGGCGAGCATCTGGGCCCGGTACTTCGAGTAGAAAGGCCCGATGGGTTTGGTCGGCTTCCCGAAGGCCGGGTCGTCCTTGTCGACGACGACCTGGGTGATGAGGGAGGCGACCTCCTTGTCGATCGAGTGCCGGCGGAGTTCGTTGATGATCGCCCTCTCCAGCATGAAGCCCATGCTGCCCTCGGTCATGGCGTCGCAGACGTCGAGCGAATAAGGCGGGATCTTGTTCGCCGCCTCCTCCATCTGGATGAGCAGGTTGCCGACCTGGGGCCCGTTGCCGTGGACGATGATGAGCTCGTAGCCCTTGCGGATGATGTGGACCATGAGCTCGGCCGCCTTCTGGGCGTTCCGCATCTGCTCGGCTTGCAGACCTCTCTGGTCGTCGGGGAGCATGGCGTTGCCGCCGAAAGCGACGAGGGCGATCTTCGGTCTCATCGATCCCCTAGAACTTCCGGAGCAGGTCCTTGAGAGTGGGCGAGCCGATCTCCTCGAGCTCGTAGCCGACGCGGAGGATGGGTTTCGAGACCTTGATGACCCGGGTGATGTCGATCGGCGTCGCGCTGACGACGAGGTCGCAGTCGATAGCCTCGATCGTCTTGGCCAGCTCGCGGGTCTGCTTGTCGCCGTAGCCCATGGCCGGCAGGACGTTGTCGAGGTGGTTGTACTTCTCGAAGGTCTTCTTGATCGTGCCGACGGCGAAGGGACGCGGGTCGATGATCTCGGCCGCGCCGTACTTCCTGGCGGCGACGATGCCGGCGCCGTACTTCATGCCGCCGTGGGTCAGGGTCGGGCCGTCCTCGATGACGAGGACGCGCTTGCCCGTGATCCGGCCGCCGTCCTCGACGATGGTCGGCGAGTTGGCCCGGACGATGGTCGCCTTGGGGTTGATCCTCTTGATGTTGGCCCGGACGATGTCGATGTCCTCTTTCTTGGCCGTATCCATCTTATTGATGACGATGATCTGGGCCCGGCGGAAGTTCGTTTCGCCGGGGTGGTAGCGGAGTTCGTGGCCGGCCCGGTGGGGGTCGGCGACGACGATCTCGAGGTCGGACTTATAGAAGGAGAAGTCGTTGTTGCCGCCGTCCCAGAGGATGACGTCGGCCTCTTTCTCGGCCTGGCGGAGGATGGCCCCGTAGTCGACGCCGGCGTAGACGATGATGCCCTTGTCGATGTGGGGCTCGTACTCCTCGCGCTCTTCGATCGTGCACTCGTGCTTGTCGAGGTCGGCGTAGTCGGCGAAGCGCTGGACCTTCTGCTTGACCAGGTCGCCGTAGGGCATGGGGTGGCGGATGACGGCGACCTTGCGGCCCTTCTTCTGAAGGATCTCGGCCACCCTGCGGCTGGTCTGGCTCTTGCCCGAGCCCGTGCGCACGGCGCAGACGGAAATCACCGGCTTCCTGCTCTTGATCATCGTGTCGTTCGGGCCGAGAAGGACGAAGTTGGCCCCGGCGGCCATGACCTGGGAGGCCTTCTGCATGACGTACTCGTGGGAGACGTCGCTGTAGGCGAAGTGGACGTCGTCGACCTTGTGGGCGGCGATGAGGTCGTTGAGCTCCGCCTCGGCGTGGATCGGGATGCCCTTGGGGTAGAGCTTCCCGGCCAGTTCCGCGGGGTACTTGCGCCCTTCGATATCGGGGATCTGCGTTGCCGTGAAGGCGACCACCCGGTAGCCCTTGTTGTCCCGGAAATAGGTGTTGAAGTTGTGGAAGTCACGCCCGGCGGCACCCAGGATAATGACCTTTTTCACGATACGTTCTCCTTTCTTTTTAGAAAAACCACTCCGTCCGCTAATTCCGAATCTTCAGTTGTCCAAAAAGAAGGATAAGTATAGCCCACTAAGGGATTTAAATCAATAAAGAAGGCCTCGGGAGTCATCCTCGAGTCATTTGCTGGTGGACGCTGCCCGGGCAGCGTCAAAACCGGCAATAAGCACCGTTCTTGCGTCATCGTTCTTGATTCGTTCGAACTTTCCCCTCGGCCCCAGATTAGGAAGGTGCCGAAAGCTGAAAAGTAAGCTGAGGGGGCAGCCGGCCGGATTCTACCGTGTGCGGGGATGTTCCCCGAGGTGGCCGCGGATTAAGGGGCTGAGGGGCGTCGTCGGAGGGAGCGGCGGGGAGCGGAGTCTTCGTAGCGACCAGCAGAATTGTGGCGGAGTACCCGGAGCAACAATTCTGGTAAATATCTGAAAAGAAATTTCTTTCCTAGACTTGCTTAAGATATTTCCTCCCATCGAATCCGGCCCGGGAAGGCGTTAAGGATCACCGCAGCGGACGGAGACGACCCCCGAGGACCCTCAGCGGCCGACGGAGGGAATACCCCTATCTGGGCCTTGCGGGGGGATAGATCTTGCGGCCGGGGGACTTTTTCAGCATTCCCGGCTGGCGGGGCGTTGCCGGGGGCCGGCGGACCTTCTGCCAGGCGGGCTTCTGGCGGCGGTTGACGGGGTGGGCCATGGCGAACCTCTAGAGGGTGATGATTTCGGCGGTCCGGGCGGCCGGGTCGAGGAGGGCGACCGTGCTTTTGCCCCTGAGCCAGCCGCCCGCCTCTCCGGGATTGATGAGAAGGACCTCGTCCCGGCGCTCGGCCAAGGGCCTGTGGGTGTGTCCGAAGACGATGACGTCGAAGGATTTCGACGCGAGATGCCGGTTGACGGGGGCGTCGAGATGGCAGACGAGGAAACGGAGGCCGGCGTGGGAGAATTTCAAGGGCGCCTCCCGGATCTCGCCCAGCCCCTCGAAAGCCTTGGCCAGACCGACCCTCTTGCCGTCGCAGTTGCCGAAGACCGCCTTGACCGGGGCCCGGAGGTTGCGGAGCTCATCGACCGTGAAGGGGGCGACGAAATCGCCGGCGTGGATGACCAGATCGCAGCCCGCGTCGTTGAACAGGCGGACGGCTTCCCGGAGCCGGGTCAGGTTGTCATGGGAATCGGAGAGGATGCCGGTCATGGCGACTTTCCGGGTTTATTATAACAGAAAGAAGAGGTTGTGCGTCGTATTGACAGTTCCGCCCGATTTCCTTAATATATAACAGCTTTAAAAAGCAAAAGTTAGGCGCGTAGCTCAGTGGGAGAGCGCTTCCCTGACACGGAAGAGGCCGTGGGTTCAATCCCCTCCGCGCCTACCACGAGAATCAAGCGGTCAGAATTCAAGGGGCCGTCGGACCGGCCGGAATTGAATCGCCCGCCCTTGTGAACCACAGCGGTCATAGAGAATGAGTGACGAAACCGGTATGACAATCGACGTTTTGAGGCACAGCGCCGCGCACCTCCTGGCCCACGCTGCCCTGGACCTCTACCCTGAGACGAAGACCGGCATCGGGCCGGCCGTCGAAACCGGATTCTATTACGATTTCCTCCGGGAGAAGGCCTTCACGCCCGAGGACCTGGAAGCCATCGAGAAGCGGATGAAGGAGATCGCCCGGGAGAACGTCCCCGTTGAGCGGCTCGTCCTGACAAAGGAAGAAGCCGTCCGGATGTTCGAGGAGAAGAAGCAGGAGCTCAAGGTCGAGCTCATCCGGGAGAAAGGCGACGCGACCGTGACCGTCTATCGGCAGGGGCCGTTCGTTGACTTCTGCCTCGGCCCTCACGTGCCCTCCACCGGCGCCCTCCAGCACGTCAAGCTGCTCTCGGTGTCGGGGGCCTACTGGAAGGGCGACGAGCGGGGACCGCAGATGCAGCGGATCTACGGAACGGTCTCTTTCTCCAAGAAAGAGCTTCAAGACCACCTGCGCCTGCTCGAAGAGGCCAAGAAGCGCGACCACCGCCGGCTCGGCGCGGAGCTCGACCTCTTCAGCACCAACGAAGAACTGGGCGGCGGCCTCATCCTTTGGCATCCCAAGGGCGCGCGCGTCCGGGCCGTCATCGAGCAGCACTGGCGGGAACGCCACTGGGCCGGCGGCTACGACATCCTGTTCACCCCCCACATCGGGCGGGCGGCCCTCTGGCAGACCTCGGGCCACCTCGGCTTTTACAAGGACAGCATGTATTCGCCGATGGACATTGACGACCAGGCCTACTACCTGAAACCGATGAACTGCCCCTTCCACATCCAGATCTACAAGTCCCGGATGCGCTCGTACCGGGACCTGCCCCTGCGCTGGGCCGAGCTCGGCACCGTCTACCGCTACGAGAGGAGCGGCACGCTCCACGGCCTGCTCCGCGTCCGCGGCTTCACCCAGGACGACGCCCATATCATCTGCACCCCCGGGCAGATCGAGGACGAGATCCTCCGGGTCCTCGATTTTTCGGTCTCCCTCCTGGCCGACTTCGGTTTCACCGACAACAAGATCGAGTTGTCGGTGCGCGATCCGAAGAACCCGGCCAAGTACTGCGGCACGGACGACCTCTGGTGCCGGGCCGAGGCGTCGCTCGTCAAGGCCCTCGAGACCCGGGGCTACGCCTACGAGCGGATGGAGGGCGAGGCCGTCTTCTACGGCCCCAAGATCGATATCAAGATCAAGGACGCCCTCGGCCGGCTCTGGCAGTGCACGACCATCCAGTTCGATTTCAACATGTCGGAGCGCTTCGATATGACCTTCGTCGGCGAGGACGGCAAGGAGCACCGGCCCTACATGGTCCACCGGGCCCTGCTCGGCTCCCTGGAGCGGTTCTTCGGCGTCCTCATCGAGCACTACAACGGGAGCTTTCCCCTCTGGCTCGCCCCCGTCCAGGCCGTCGTCCTGCCGATCGCCGAACGCCACGAAGACTACGCCCGGTCCCTCGACCGGATGCTCCAGGCGAACGGCCTGCGGTCGGCGGTCGACCTCAGCCGGGAGAAGGTCGGCAAGAAGATCCGCGAGGCGGAGGTCCAGAAGATCCCGCTCATCCTGGTCGTCGGCGACAAGGAGGTCGAGCGCCGGAGCGCCTCCCTCCGCGTCCACGGCCAGGGGGACAAGGGCGAAATGGACGTCGCCCTTTTCCTTGAAAAAACCAAGGAATTCCATCAGAATAAAAATTTAACGATGAATTTCTAGAGGAGGACCGACATTTTCAAGAGACACTCTTATTATCCTGCGGTCGCCAAGGCCAAGCCCCACCGGACGAACGAGATGATTCCAGCGATGGAGGTCCGGGTCATCGACGACGAGAAAAACGCACTCGGCGTCCTGCCCACGATCCAGGCCATTCAGTTGGCCCGCGAGCGGGGCCTCGACCTCGTCGAGATAGCGCCCACGGCCCAGCCCCCGGTCTGCAAGATCACGGACTACGGCAAGTTTCTGTACGAACAGCACAAGAAGGACCACGAGGCCAAAAGGCACCAGAAGCAGATCCAGATCAAGGAGATCAAGTTCCGCCCCAAGATCAGCGTCCACGACTACGACTTCAAGATGAAGCACGTCAAGCGCTTCCTCGGGGAAGGCAACAAGGTCAAGATCACCGTCATGCTGCGCGGCCGCGAAAAGCAGAAGCCGGAGCTCGGATATCAGGTCCTCGACAGGGTCCTCGCCGACGTGAAAGAGATGGCGACTCAGGATGGTTCGGCCCGGAAGCAGGATTGGGCCGTTTCCGCTCTTCTGGTCCCCACGAAGTTAGGAGGAAAAGATGCCAAAGTTAAAAACCCACAAGGGAGCGCAAAAGAGGTTCAAGGTCACGGCGAAGAAAAAGTTTCTCCACGCCAAGGCGAATAAAAGCCACATCCTGACCAAGAAGGCCTCCAAGCGCAAGCGGCACCTGGGCAAGAAGACCGTCGCCAGCCCGGCCGACCGCAAGGCCCTTAAGACCATGCTCCCGTACGAGATGTAAAAGCGCCCTGCGCACAAGGAGACGACCATGCCACGCGTCAAACGCAGCACCAAGAGACGAGACCGGCGGAGGAAAGTCCTCGGCCTGGCCAAGGGATACTTCGGCGCTAAAAGCCGCAACTACAGGACGGCCAAGGAGGCGGTCGAGAAGTCCCTACTTTACGCCTACCGCGACCGGCGGGCCAAAAAGCGGGATTTCCGCAGCCTCTGGATCGTCCGGATCAAAGCGGCGGCCCTGATCAACGGGACCTCCTACAGCCGATTCATCCGGGGCCTGAAGACCCTCGGCATCGCTCTGGACCGCAAGATCCTGGCCGACCTGGCCGTCAACGCCCCCGAAACGTTCGCCCACCTGGCCCGCAAGGCGAAAGACACAGCGGCCTAGCTGCCGGAGATGGCAGATCTCAAGGACCGGGTCGAAGGTCTCCGGCAGGCGTTCGAGGCGGAGGCCCTCAAGGTCGGCGAAGCGAAATCACTCGAAGAGCTCCGGACCGCCTTCCTGAGCCGCAAAAAGGGCCACGTCTCCCTTTTGTTCGAAGACCTCAAGACCGTGCCCGCGGAGGACAAGCGCGAAGCGGGCCGGCTGGTCAATGCGCTCAAGACCTTCGTCCAGGACGGGCTTCAAGCCCTGGAGGGCAAGGTCCGGTCGGACGGCCGCCCGGCCCGGGTCTTGGACCTGACGCTCCCCGGCCGGAAAAAATACGTCGGGGCCGCCCACCCGCTCGTCCTCTTCCAGCAGGAGATCGAGGACGTCTTCCTCGGGATGGGTTTCGCCATCGAGGAGGGGCCGGAGATCGAGACCGATTACTACAATTTCGAGGCCCTCAATTTCCCGCCCCACCACCCGGCCCGGGACAGCTGGGACACGCTCTACATCAAGGACGACCTCCTCCTGCGGACGCACACGTCGCCGGTGCAGATCCGGGTCATGGAAAAGAAGATACCGCCCATCCGGATCATCATCCCCGGCCGGGTCTTCCGTCGGGAGACGCCCGACCCGACGCATTTACCGATGTTCATGCAGGTCGAAGGCCTCGTCGTCGACAAGGGCGTCACCTTCGCCCACCTCAAGGGCACGCTGGAGTACTTCATCCGGGCCTTGTTCGGCGAGAAGATCAAGGTCCGCTTCCGGCCGAGCTTCTTCCCTTTCACCGAGCCCTCGGCCGAGGTCGACATCGAGTGCATCGTCTGCGGCGGCCAGGACAAGTCCTGCCGGGTCTGCGGCGGGACGGGCTGGAAAGAGATCCTCGGTTCGGGCATGGTCGACCCCCAGGTCCTCAAGAACGTCAACATCGACCCGGAAAAATATTCCGGCTGGGCCTTCGGGCTGGGCATCGATCGGACGGCCATGTTCGCCTTCGGCATCACCGAGATGCGGCATTTCTACGAGAACGACCTGAGGTTCCTCAGGCAATTCGGGACGAAATGAAGATCAGTCTGGATTGGATCCGCGAGTTCGTCCCGGTGGACCTCCCCCGCCAGGAGCTCCTCGACAGGCTGACCATGATCGGCCTCGTCGCCGACACGGTCGAGGAGAGGGACGGGGACGCGGTCCTCGACCTCGAGACCTACGCCAACCGGCCGGACACGCTCGGCCATCTTGGCGTCGCCCGGGAGATCGGGGCCATGCTCGGAGTTTCCCTCAACGAGAAGAGCTGGCCGCTCGCCGAGCTCCCCCAGGCCACGACGGAGATCGCCGACGTCCAGATCTCAAGCGAAACCCTTTGCCCCCGTTACTGCGGCCTCGTCGTCCGGGACGTCCCGGTCGGACCGTCGCCCGACTGGCTGAGGCGCCGGGTCGAAGCCATGGGCCTCCGGCCGATCAACAACGTCGTCGACGTCTCGAACTACGTGCTCTTTGCCACGGCCCAGCCCATCCACACCTTCGATTTCGGCAGGATCGGCGGCGGAAAGGTCGTCGTCCGCAAGGCGAAAAGGGGAGAGACCCTGAAGGACTTGGACGGCCGGACGCTCGAGCTCACAGGCGAAATGCTGGTCATCGCCGACGAGTCCCGGCCGGTGGCCCTGGCCGGCGTCATCGGCGGCGAGGCCTCCGGCATCACCGAGGCGACCCGGGACGTCTTCATCGAAAGCGCCAATTTCGACCCGGTCTCAATCCGCAAGACGGCCAAGAAACTGGGCCTCTCGACCGACGCCTCTTACCGTTTCGAGCGGGGGGCGGATGTCGGCTTCGCGCCGCAGGCCGCGCTCATGGCGGCATCGCTCCTGACGCAGATGGGCGGCAAGGCCAGCCGCGGCCTCATCGACGTCTACCCTAAGCCGCACAAGCCCACTTCCGTGCGGCTCCGTCTGCGGCGGATCGCCGAACTGCTGGGCGTCGACGTCCCCGAAAGCTTCGTCGTAGAAATCCTGGGGCGGCTGGGCTTCCGCGTCGAGGCCGGTCACAAGGGCGTCTGGCGGGTGGAGGTCCCCACTTTCCGTGTGGACATAGGGCGGGAAGCGGACCTCATCGAGGAGGTCGCCCGCTTCTACGGCTACGACCGGATCCCCTCGGAATTCTCGCCGGTCCGTTCGTTCGACCTGAGCGTCAACAGGAAGAGGGAGCGTCTCGGGAAGATCCGGCAGACCCTGCTCGGCCAGGGCTTCGACGAGGTCATCAACTGGAGCTTCGCCGACCCGGAAAAGGAGGCGGCGGCGGGGAGCGGCCTCCGCCCCGTGGAAATCCAGAACCCCATCTCCAGCCGGGCGTCCGTGTTGCGCACGACGCTTCTACCGGGACTTCTCGAGAACGCGGCCTGGAACCTCAACCGGGAACTCGATGGGGTCCACGTCTTTGAGCTCGGGGGCGTCTTTTACTGGGAGGGGGACAAGCACCGCGAGGAGCTCCGCCTCGGCCTCGTCTCGACCGGGCTCCTGCCCGGGGCGGGCTGGACTTCGGCCCCGGCGGAGACCGATTTCTACGTCCTCAAGGGCGCCCTCGAGGCGCTGATGGAGGCACTCCGCTTCGAGCCCGTCGCGTTCGAAGAGAGGGATCACGCCTATTTCGAGGAGGGCCGGGCGCTGGCGCTCCTGTACAAGGGCCAGCCCGTCGGCTGTCTCGGCGCCCTCCGGAAGTCGCTCGCCGCCGCGGCGTCGGTCGACCGGACCGTTTTCGCCGCCGAGGTCGACCTCACCGGCCTGTTCGAGAAGACGCCGAAGTCGTTCCAATACGCGCCGGTCCCGAGATTCCCCGGAGTCAGCCGCGACCTGTCGTTCCTCCTGGACAGGGGCGTCGCCTATCAGGAGATCGGCAAGGCCCTGGCCAGGCTGAACCTGCCCCTCCTCGAGGGGTTCGAGCTTCGGGACCGGTTCAGCGGCCCGTCCATTCCCGCGGACAAGGTCAGCCTGACCGTCCGCTTCCGCTTCCGGCATCCCCAGAGGACGCTCGTGGCCGAGGAAGTGGACCGCGTCGAACAGGACATCGTCGACCACCTGAAGTCCGCCTTGAACATCCAACTGAGGGAGGGGAAAATTGACAACCGAACTTGAGCGAATTAAAATACTGGAAGGGAAGATCGGACAGGTCGTCGACCACGTTCACAAGCTCTCGACCGAGAACGAGAAATTGAAGCAGCAGCTCAAGGAGTTCCGGACGGAAAAGAAGGAATTCGAGGAAAGCACCCGCAAGATCGCCCGCATGGACGAAGAGATGAAGAAGTTCGAGGGCGAACGGGACATCATCAAGGGGAAGATCGAAGCCATCATCGGGCAGATCGATCAGCTTGGCCTATGACCGAAAAAATCCTCGAGATCGAAATCTTCGGACAACGATACAAGATCCGCGTCAAAGGAGAAGAGGATGAGAAATATATCGGCCACCTGACTTCGCTCGTTGATCAGAAGATGCACGAAGTGGCTGTGAAATCCAAGTCCGCGGACACGACCAAGATCGCCGTCCTGGCGGCCTTGAACATCGCGGACGAGTTGTTCCTGAGCCAGAAGAAACTCGATCAACTGAACGAGGCCCTTGGCCACATGGAGACGGAGATCGAAAGTTTGGAGGTTCATCTCTTAGCAGATGAAAACACATACACGGACGCCGATAAATCACCATCGTGACGGGCAGGCCGCGTGCGGCCGGCTCGCCGGCCGGGCGGGCCCCGGGTCCGGCCCCGGCCCCTGACGCCTCCTTATCTTTCCTCGCGTCTCCTCATTCAAATAGATGAGGAGGTCATCCTATGAATCCGATCAATTACGCCGGCATCGCCGTTATCGCCGTTCTCCTGGGGGCGGTCGTCGTCCTCCTGCTTAAGCGCAAGGAGGGTTCCCGCCGAGCCGTCGAAGCCCGGGAGGAAGCCCGGGCGATCATCGACAAGGCCCGAGAGGAAGGGGAAAAGATCAAGCGGGAAGCGGCCCTCGAGGCCCGCGAGAAAGACCTGGCCCGGCAGAACGAATTCGAGACCCAAAACCGGGAAAAGCAGCGCAAGACCAACGAGACCGAGCGCCGGCTCCTCAGCAAGGAGGAGAACCTGGAGCGGCGGTTCCAGTCGATGGAGCGGAAGGAAAAGGATTTTTCCCAGAAGGAGCGCCGCCTTGACCAGAAGGAAAAGGACCTCGAAGTCAAGGAAAAGGACCTCGAAGTCGAGGAGACGAAGATCGCCGCGGCCGTCAAGAGGACCATGGAAGAGCTCGAGCGGGTGTCCGGGATGACCCAGGACGAGGCCAAGGCCATGCTGATCAAGAGGATCGAAGACGAGGCTAAGCTTGAGGCCATCGCCACGGTCCGGCAGATCGAGGAGGAAGCCCGGGAGAAAGCCGCCTCCTCGGCCCGGGAGATCATGACTAACGCCATCCAGCGCTCGGCCGCCGAGCACGTCGTCGAGACCACGGTCTCGGTCGTCGACCTCCCCTCGGACGACATGAAGGGCCGGATCATCGGCCGCGAAGGCCGGAACATCCGTGCCCTGGAGATGGCCACGGGCGTCGACATCATCGTCGACGACACGCCGGAGGCGGTCATCCTGTCGAGCTTCGACCCCATCCGCCGGGAGCTCGCCCGCCTGTCCATCCAGAAGCTCGTCACCGACGGCCGGATCCATCCGGCCCGGATAGAGGAAATCGTCGAGTCGGTCAAGAACGACCTCGAGCAGAAGATCAAACAGGAGGGCGAGTCGGCCGTCCTCGAGCTCAAGGTCCGGGACATCCATCCCGAGCTCATCAAGCTCCTGGGCAAGCTCAAGTACCGGACGAGCTACGGCCAAAACGTCCTCCAGCACACGAAGGAGGTGGCCATGCTCGCGGCCATGATGGCCCGGGAGATCGGCCTCGACACGAACGTCGCCCTGCGAGCGGGCCTCCTCCACGACATCGGCAAGGCCGTCGACAGGGACACGGAAGGGACGCACACCGAGCTCGGCGTCGAGCTGGCCAAGAAATACGGCGAGTCGGCGAAGGTCTGCCAGGCCATCGCCTCGCACCACCGCGACATCGATTTCCCGTCGATCGAGGCCGTCCTCGTCCAGGCCGCCGACACGCTCTCGGCCGCGAGGCCCGGCGCCCGGCGGGAGCTCCTCGAGACCTACATCAAGAGGCTGGAGAAGCTCGAGGAGATCGCCGCGTCGTTCGAGGGCGTCGCCAAGGTCTTCGCCCTGCAGGCCGGACGCGAGATCCGAATCATTGTCGAGAGCCTGAAGACCTCGGACGACCGGGCTTCACTCCTGGCCAAGGAGGTGGCTGCGAAGATCAAGAACGAACTCAGCTACCCCGGCCAGATCAAGGTCACGGTCATCCGGGAGATGAGAGCGGTCGAATATGCCCGCTAGGTTCGGGGTCCTCTTCCTCGGCGACATCGTCGGCCGGCCGGGCCGGCGGGCCATGGACAAGTTCCTGCCGGCCCTGGTCAAGAAATATTCGCCGGCGATGGTCGTCGCCAACGGCGAGAACTCGGCCGGCGGGAGCGGCATCACCGAGGAGATCGGCAAAGACCTCTTCCTCCACATCGACGTCCTGACCTCGGGCAACCACATCTGGGACAAGAAGGACGCCCTGCCCTACCTCGGGCGGGAACCCCGCCTCCTGCGCCCGGCCAACTATCCGTCCGTCAACCCGGGCCGCTTCTCCTACGTTTTTCAGGCGGCCGACGGGGTCAAGGCGGCCGTGCTCAACCTCCAGGGGCGGGTGTTCATGGAGCCCCTGGACTGCCCGTTCAGGCGGGCCGACGAGGAAGTCGCGGCCCTGGCGGCCGAGACGCCCATCATCATCGTCGATTTCCACGCCGAGGCGACCTCGGAAAAACAGGCCCTGGGCTGGTACCTCGACGGCCGGGTCTCGGCCGTCATCGGCACCCACACCCATGTCCCGACCTCCGACGAGAGGGTCCTGCCCAAGGGCACGGCCTACATTACGGACGCCGGCATGGCCGGGGGTCGCAACGCCGTGATCGGCATGGCCCGCGAGCAGGCGCTCCAAAGATTCCTGACCTCGCGGCCCCAGCGGTTCGAGCCGTCGCGGGACGGCCTGTTCCTGTCCTGTGTCTTCATCGAGGTCGACGTCAAGACGGGGAAGGCCCTATCGATCAAGAGGGAGGTCCTGGCGGAGGACGGCCATGAAGAATGAAGGCCTGGTGAAGCGCGACCTGGTTTACACGGTCTCGCAGGTCACCGAGCTCGTCAAGACGGCCCTCGAGGTCACCTTTCCCCAAGTCTGGGTCGAGGGCGAGGTCTCGGGCTACAAGAAGGCCGCCTCGGGACATGTCTTCTTCAGCCTCAAGGACGAGAAAAGCGTCATCAAGGCCGTCATGTGGCAGAGTACGGCCAAGAGAATCGCCTTCGACTTGAAGGACGGCCTCAAGGTCATCTGCCGGGGGAAAGTCAGCGTCTACGAACCCCGCGGCGACTACCAGTTCTACGTCGACCTTGTCGAGCCCAAGGGCAAGGGCGCCCTGCAACTGGCCTTCGAACAGCTCAAGGAGAAGCTCAAGGCCGAGGGCCTGTTCGACGAGAAACGTAAAAGAAAGCTTCCGCTCCGGCCGCGGACGATCGGGGTCGTCACTTCGCCCACGGGGGCGGCCATCCACGACATCCTCCGTGTCCTCGAGCGCCGCTACGCCAAGCTCCACATCGTCATCTACCCGGCCAAGGTCCAGGGCGAGGGCGCGGCCGGCGAGATCGCCGAGGGCATCGACGCGCTCGGGGCATGGCCGGGGATCGACGTCCTCATCGTCGGCCGCGGCGGCGGCTCGATCGAGGACCTCTGGGCCTTCAACGAAGAGCCCGTGGCCCGGGCCATCGCCCGCTCGCCCGTCCCGGTCATCTCCGCCGTCGGCCACGAAGTCGACGTGACCATCGCCGATTTCGTCGCCGACGTCCGGGCCGCGACGCCTTCGGCGGCCGCGGAGATGGTCATCGAGACGGAGAATGCCTTCGCCGAGCGCATCTCGTCTCAGGCCCGCCGGTTGGGCGAGCTCCTGCGCTATTCCCTCCAGGACATGAGGGCCGACGTGGCCGACCTCGCCCAGCACCGTATCTTCCAGAATTTCCAGGTCAAGCTCGCCAACCTCGGCCGGCGGGTAGACGAGCTCGAAGCGCGGGGAAAGAACGTCCTACGGGCCGAGCGGCAGGCGATCGCCGAGCACAAGGGCGCCGCCCTGCTTGCGTCTGAGCGGCTGGGCAACATCGCCCGCAAGACGGTCCGCGACCACCGGGCGGCCTGGGAGCGCCTCACGGCGACGCTCGACGCCCTGAGCCCGCTCGCTGTGTTCAAGAAGGGCTATGCGGCTGTCTGGAAGGGCGGCGGCCTGCGCCTGGCCCGCCGGATCGAGGACATCGTCAAGGACGAGACCGTCCTCGTCTCGTTCTTCAAGGGCGAGTTCAGCGCCCGGGTGGAGAGCGTCGACAGGAAGAAGCTCCTGGAATCACGTTTTCTGAAGGAGGGCTCATGACCAACCTGACTTTCGAGAAAGCCCTGGCCGACCTCGAGCAGATCGTGGCCAAGCTCGAGAAGGGCAGCATCTCTCTCAACGAATCGCTGGCCCTGTTCGAGAAGGGTGTCAAGATGGCCCGGTTCCTGCGCGGCGAGCTGGACAAGGCCGAGCGCAAGGTCGAGATCCTGCTCAAGGACGACAAAGGGAGCCTGAAGGCGGAAGATTTCGACGCCGCCGACGCGGGCGGGACCGGCGAGGACGGCGGCACCCGCTGATCCGGACCGAGCGGCCATGGCCAAGATCCTCGATTCGATAGAGCGGCCCTCCGACATCCGGAAACTGTCCCCGGAGGAGCTCTCCACCCTGGCCCTGGAGATCCGCGCCCTCATCCTTGAGACGGTGGCCAAGAACGGCGGCCACCTCGGCTCGAACTTGGGCGTCGTCGAGTTGACCCTGGCCCTCCACACCGTCTTCGACTCGCCCCGCGACAAGATCGTCTGGGACGTTGGCCACCAGTGCTACACCCACAAGATCCTGACCGGCCGGAAGGACCGGTTCGCCGGGCTCCGGCGCTGCGGCGGAATCCTCGGCTTTCCCTGCCGGGACGAGAGCGAGCACGACGCCTACAACACGGGCCACGCCTCGACGGCCCTGTCGGCGGCCCTGGGCATGGCCGTCGCCAGGGACAAGGCGGGGGAGAAGCACTACGTCATCGCTGTCGTCGGCGACGGCAGTTTGACGGGCGGCGTCGCCCTCGAAGCGCTCAACCAGATCGGCCACCTCCGCGAGCGCTTGATCATCGTCCTCAACTACAACGAGATGTCCATCTCGGCCAACGTCGGGGCCTGGTCGAAATACCTCTCCTATCTCGTTTCTGGTCAGCATTATATCCGGATTAAGGACCAGGCTAAGTCCATCCTCCGGTCCATCCCCAAGATCGGCTGGCCCCTCATCAAGGCCGGGCGGGCCTTGGAAGAGCTCGTCAAGAAGACGATCTTCCCGGGCCTCGTCTTCACGGAGCTGGGCATCCGCTACGTCGGCCCGGTCGAGGGCCACAACATCCAGTCCCTCGTCGAGGCCTTCGAGCTGGCCAAGGCGTACGACGGGCCGATCCTCATCCAGTGCGTGACGCAGAAAGGCAAGGGCTACCAGCCGGCCCGGACGCACCCCGAAAAATTCCACGGCGCCGGTCCGTTCCAGGTTTCGACGGGCGAGCCGCGCAACCGCGAATGGGGGCCCTCCTTTTCCAGCGTTTTTGGAAATGCTCTGATCAAGATAGCCAAGAAAGACGAGAAGGTCCTGGCCATCACCGCGGCCATGGGCGAGGGAACCGGCCTCAAGGAGTTCTCCGAGAAGCTTCCCGAGCGCTTCTTCGATGTCGGGATCGCCGAGCAGCATGCCGTGACCTTCGCCTCCGGTCTGGCGGTCTCGGGGTTCAAGCCCGTCGTGGCCATCTACTCGACATTCCTCCAGCGGGCCTACGACCAGGTCTACCACGACGTCTGCCTGATGGACCTGCCCGTCGTCTTCGTCCTCGACCGGGCCGGCATCGTCCCCGACGACGGCCCTACCCACCAGGGCGTCAACGACATCGCCTATCTCCGTCACATGCCGCACATGATCGTCATGGCTCCCAAGGACGAGAACGAGCTCCAGCACATGCTCTGGTCGGCGCTCGCTTACGGCCATCCGGCTTCCGTGCGATTCCCCAAGGCCAAGGGGCTGGGCGTTCCCTTGGACGAGCAGCTCCTTGTCATCCCGCCGGGACGGAGCGAACTGGTCAAAGACGGCCGGGACCTCCTCTTCGCCTTCGGCAACATGGTCGCCCCGGCGCTCGAAGCCGCCAATGCCCTGGAGAAGGACGGGATCTCCCTGGCCGTTGTCAACGCCCGTTTCGTCAAGCCTCTCGACAAGGAAATGATCCTGCGTTTCGCCCGCCCGGGGGGAACGATTATCACGGTCGAGGAGGGGATCTTGGCCGGCGGCGCCGGGAGCGCCGCGCGAGAACTCCTCGACAGAGAAGGCCGCTTCGACATCCGGTTCAAAGCGATCGGTCTTCCTCTCGAGGCCTATCCCCTGGGCAAGGCCGACGAGATCCGGGCCATGGTCGGCCTGGACGTCCCCGGCCTCATCAAGCAAGTCAAAGACCTCTACCTCATGCCCGTCTGCTCCGGCGGCGATGAAAGAACGAGCGGATAAACTCCTGGTCGGGCGGGCCCTCGCGCCGAACCGCGAGAAGGCCCTGGCCCTGATCATGGCCGGGCTGGTCACGAGCGCGGGCCGGCCCGTCCTCAAGGCCGGCGACCTCGTCGACGAAGAGGCCGCGCTCGAGGTCGCGCGCCCTCTCACCTACGTCGGCCGGGGCGGGCTCAAGCTCGAGGAGGCCCTCGACCTCTTCGGCATCGACGTCCGCGGCATGGTCGTGCTCGACATCGGCGCGTCGACCGGGGGATTTGTGGATTGCCTGCTAAAACGCGGAGCGACAAGGGCTTACGCCGTCGACGTCGATGTGAAACAGCTCGACTGGGGGCTCAGCCGAGACCCCCGGGTCGTGACGATCGAGAAAAACGCCCGCTACCTCGCGCCGGAGGACCTCCCCGAACCCCCCGGCGTTATTACGATGGACGTCTCGTTCATCTCCGTCCTCAAGGTCCTGCCCGCCCTAGCCGCGATCCCCGGTGCCTGGGCCCTCGTCGCCCTGATCAAGCCGCAGTTCGAGGCGGGCCCGAGGGACGTCGGAAGGAAAGGCATTGTCCGGAAACCTGCGGTCCACGCGGAGGTCCTGACGCGAGTCGTCGACGGGGCCCGGGAGATCGGCTTCGGGCTGGCCGGGCTTATCCGCTGTTCGACGCGGGGCCAGAAGGGGAACGTCGAGTTCTTCGCCCGGTGGGTCAAGGGGGAGCCGGACCTCAACGCGGACTCCATTCCATCCATGATCAAGGAGGCGGTCAGCCATGAATAACGTTCGTAAAGCCGGCATCGTCATCAAGCCCCACGCGCCGTCCGTGGAGGGCATTCTGAAGATCGTCGTCGAGTATTTCGAGGGCCGCGGCATCGAGTGCGTTCTCGAGGACGTCGCTGCGCGCAAGCTCGGCCGGCCTGACGGTCTGCCGCGCCCGGACGTCGCGGCCGCCTCGGACCTCGTCGTCGTCCTCGGCGGCGACGGTACCCTTCTCAGCGTCGCCCACCACGCGGCCCAATGTGGCGTGCCGGTCATGGGCGTTAACCTGGGCCGGTTGGGATTCCTGACCGAGATCCCCGTCAGTGAAGCGACGCTCACTCTCGACGGCTTCCTGGCGGGGGACGCGAGCTTCATCAGTCCGCGCTGGCTCCTCGAAGCGCGGGCCGCGAGCGCCGTTTCCTACTGCCTCAACGACGTCGTCGTCACCAAAGGCGCGGTGGCCCGGATGATCGAGCTCGCCATCGGCATAGACGGCAAGGAGGTGGCGACACTCAAGGCCGACGGCCTCATCGTCTCGACGCCGACCGGGTCGACGGCCTACTCGCTTTCGGCCGGGGGACCGATCGTCCACCCCCAGGTTCCAGCGGTCGTCCTGACGCCCATCTGCCCGCACACGCTCTCCTTCAGGCCCCTGATCGTGCCGCCGAGCTCAGTCGTCAGTGTCCGGCTGATGACGGGCGGCGAGGAAGTCTACCTGACGCTCGACGGCCAGCGGGGCGGTGCCCTCGTCCGCAACGACGTCGTCGACATCCGTAAGTCACCGGTTGAACTCCTGCTCGTCACCTCGCCCCGGCGCAGCTATTACGACCTGGTCAAGGAAAAGCTCGGCTGGGCCGGATAGGCCTCGGGTATCGTCTTCGTTCGCTGCGGTGATTCTTTACGCCTTCCCGGTCCGGATCTGATGGGAGGAGGCCGCATATCCGTCCCGGAAAGGCTAAATTACCGCCTTATGCTTCCTCAGACGACACCCTCGGCCTCGGTTTTCAGAGGAGCGGCGGCGGCCGTTTGACAAGGCGGCGGTGCGCCGCTATGATGGAACGCGCTTTTTCCGTATCGAACCACAATCACAGGAGATGAACATGTCTGACGTTATAATCGCCGGTACCGACGCCACTTTCGACGCCGAAGTCCTCAAGTCCGACATCCCCGTCCTCGTGGATTTCTGGGCCCCCTGGTGCGGGCCCTGCCTGATGATCGCGCCCGTCGTCGAAGAGATCGCCGAGTCCCACAAGGGCAAGCTCAAGGTGGTCAAGATGAACGTCGACGAGAACGGCCAGACCCCCCAGACCTACGGGGTCATGGGCATCCCGACCCTGATCCTGTTCAAGGGCGGCCAGGTCAAGGAAAAGGTCGTCGGGGTCCTGGCCAAGAACAAGCTCGTCGACCTCATCGCCAAGCATCTCTGATCCGGACATGGGCGAGGGCCTCCACGCCGCCCTCTCCGTCCAGGAATATCTTTCCCGCCTAAACCCGCCGGATACGTTTCACTTCCGGACAAAGCGAGCGGCTTGATCCTTCTGATAAAGCCTAAGAACCATTTCTTGCTTTTTTATTGGAATCGTTGTGCTATATGTTCATATATTCAGGAAGGACGGAGGGTGTCATGAGAAAGCCCCTATCACTTTTTGCCGGACTCATTTTATTGGTCGCGTGTGGATCGAAATCGCCTAAGATCGATAAGGTCTATGAGAATGGCGTGGAAGTCATTCTGAACCATATTGAACCGTACCAAATCCAGGGCCGCTCTATGGTCTGTACCGTGGAAGAGGAGCTCAGGATCGACCTTGAAAAGCCCGAATATTCCAACCTCGGCCTCAAAGAGCCCGATATCGCCGAAGCCGACTCCAAAGGCAATATCTTCATCGTGGAGAAATTCCCGGACTCGGAATACTTTATCTACAAGTTCGGCCCGGACGGCCGGTTCATCATGAAATTCGGGCGAAAAGGACAGGGGCCGGGCGAAGTCCAGGGCATCTGGGACCTCCTGTTGGACAAGAAGGACCGCATTCTGGTCTCCGACCCGAATGTCAACAAGGTCGTGGAGTTCGATACCGATGGGCGCTTTGTCAAAGAGACAAAGGTTGGATCGGGTCTCCGAGAGGTCCTGCCTCTTCCGAACGGGAACTTTCTTGCCCGGCGCTATCCCAAAAAGGATTCCGAGCCGTATGGGATGTATTTGTCTCTGTTCGACCGTGAATTCAGAGAGCTCATGACGATGGATTTTTATGACATGACTGACCTGACTCCTGGCAAGCGGAATCCCGGCATCATCGTTCATTTTTATTGGAGAATTTTCGGGGACAGGATTTTTATCGGGAACGGACGGAGAGGGTACGAAATTCGGGTCTACGACTTCGACGGAAATCTTATGCGCAAGATCCGGAAAGAATTCAATCCCGTCGCCTATCCCGAGGAATTCCGACTCCAGACCGAGAAGGTTATCGCGGCGAATCCAGGCATGAACCTATTCATTATAAAGGACATGCCTCCAGTCAACTCCTTTTTTGTCGACGAGGCCGGACGGCTTTTCGTGATGACCTACGAAAGGGGCGAGACGGGCGAGGGGTTCATCCATGATGTTTTTGATTCCGACGGGATATTCATCGCGCGCATCGAACTGGGCCGGTACGGTATTCTGGGCAGGGCCTTAAACCGGCAACGGGCGGCGGCGGCCAACGGCCGGTTCTACCGCCTCTTTTTCAAGGAAAACGGCTATCCCGAACTCATCGTCTACAGAATTGTGTGGAAATAGGCCCGGGGCCGGCCGGTCGGGGTTGGCCGTCGTTATTTCGCCGCGGTCTGCGCCGTGGTCTTGACGCCACCTTTTATAGCTGTAACGACCATCCCTATCCCTCTCCGCGGACGCTGCCAGAACGGACGGCGTCCTGCGGAAGGAGTAACGGGAGCCGCGGCAAATCCGTTTTAGCTATTCACACTCCGGGTGGCGTCCGGACAGCCGTTGCCGCGTCGTACTTCTCGTTGAGCACGGCGGCCAGCTCCGCCCCCCAAAGCAGGATGAGCATCGAGGCGGAAATCCAGAGTAGGAAGAAGATGATCGAGGCCAGCGTGCCTTGGAGGAGCTTATTCAGGACGATGCCGACCGCCGAGAAATGGATGACGTAGAAGGCGAAGATCCGTTTGAAGACCTCAAAGAGCAGGGCGGCGACCGCGGCCGGGATGAGCGCCGCCCGCGTGTGGACCTTGACCTCCGGGATGAATTTGTACAGGATGAAGAACATCAGGAAAGTCAGGGCGTAGGGGATGATGTACTTCAGGAAGACGTTGTTGATGACGGCGAAGGCCTCGGGGTTGAGACCGGTCCGGACGAGCTCGCTCTCCTGGAGGGTCTGGCCGATGGCGGTCCAGACGGCGGTCATGGCCAGCGAGAAGAGCATGAAGATGCCGACGACGAACATGAGCAGGAATTCCATGAGCCGGTTGTAGAAGAAGGATTTGTGGTACTTCGTCCGGAAGATCTGGTTGACGGCCGCGATGAGGCTCGAGAAGAGGAAGCTCGCCGAGACGAGCGAGCCGACGACGCCGAAGAGGCCGAGCTTCCCGATGGCGCCGGATAGGTCCCCGAGGCTCTTGAAAAAGCCCGGGTCGAGCCGGGCGAAGAACTCGTCGGTGAAGATGTTGAGACTGCGGAGGGCCATCTCCGTGTCGCCCAGGAATCGGGCCGTCACCGTGAAGAACAAGGCGATCAGGGGGACGGAACAGAGCAGGGCGAAATAGGAGACGACGATGGCCGAGGTCCAACACTTGTCCCCGTTGAACCGCTTGAAGGATGCGGTCAGTATCTGAAGCGTGGGACGCGTCATCCGCTCCGGTGTCCGGCCCCTCCCTTCGGTCGGGACTGCCCTCAACTTTCCAGCTTCCGGGTCGGCCCCTCCCTTCGGTTGGGACTGCCCGCGGCTTGTTAGCATCCGGGTCGGAGGGGTCTCGGCCGTCAGGCCCTACGCGTAATTCCCCCACCGGACCATCAGGATGATGATGGTGATGAGCAGGGCGTAGATGACCAGCGTTTCGATGAGGACGAGCCCGAAGACGAGGAGGAAGCGGATGTGCGGCGCCGCGGCCGGATTCCTGGAGATCCCTTCGCAGGCGCTGCTGATGGCTTTCGCCTGACAGAAGGCGCCGGCGGCGACAGACAGGGTCATGATCACTGCGCCGACGATGAGCGACATCTTGTACAGGCCGGCGCGGGCCTCAGCGGCCGCGGCGGCGTCCTGGGCCAGCAGAGGCGCCGTCATCAGGGCGACCCCGAAAAACATCAGGCTCAGGGCTTTGAGTTTCTTGGACATGGCGGGACTCCTTTTTGTTTAGTGCTCTTCTTCATGGGCGACGGCGCCCGCGATGTAGATACAAGACAAGAGGACGAAGACGAACGATTGGATGACCGACGTGAAGATGGCCACGGCCATGAACGGCAGGGGCAGGAGGAAGGGGACGATCGAGGCCATGATGACAATGAGCAGCTCCTCGGCGAAAATATTGCCGAAAAGCCGCATGGACAGGGACACCGGCCTCGAGAAGTGGCTGATGACCTCGATCGGGATCATCAGCGGGGCCAGGGCCGGGATGGGGCCCATGAAATGCTTGAAGTATTTGAGCCCCTGGGCCTTGACGCCCTGGGCGTGGTAGTAGAAGAAGACGACGAGGGCGCAGCCGAGGGTGACGTTGAGCTTGCTCGTCGGCGACATGAAGCCGGGGACGAGGCCGATCATGTTGCAGCCGAAGACGAAGAGCCCCACGGTGCCGACGACCGGCAGGTATTTCCGCCCCTCCGGGCCGATGGTGTCGACGACCAAGCCCTCGAAGAGCTGGACGATCATCTCGGCGACGTTCTGCCGTCCGCGGGGGACGAGGGTCAGGCGGCGCGAAGCGAGGCCGAGAAGGACGATTAGGATGAGAGCCACGATCAGGACCATGACCACGTAGTCCGGGACAACGTGGAGCGGGTTGGAGACCTTGATCCCGACGAGGCCGAGGACCGCGGCGAGGGGCGGCCCGAAGACGCGGTTGAAGGCGTCGACGACCCAGAGGCTGTGTTCTAATCCTTCCATGTTCTCAGGAGAAGAAGGGCCCGGACACCTTCGACGAGAGAGACCAGGACGAGCATGGAAAAGCCCGCGCCGAAGGCCAGGATCTTCTTCGGATAGAGGAGGATTATAAGGGAAAAAACGCCGCAAATCAACACGAGGCGAAGGGCGTAGAGGACGATCCCGGAGCGCAAGGCGCCCTTCTTCTCGCGGGCGAGGAAACGGGTCAGGGACTGCTTGAGTCCGGCGAAACCCAGAGCCGCGAACGCCCCGCCGGCGAGGAAGACGAGCCCGGTCGGAAGGTCGAAAAGGAGCATCGCCGGCACGGCCAGGACGGCCGCGGCGGCCAGGATCTCGACGGGGATCCGGCGGAGGATACGCTCTTCGAGGGGGTCCGTCTTTTCGGATTCCATAACGGGGTTAGTATAGCACCTTCCCCCCTGCCGCCGAAAGAGCCCCGCCGCTTCCTTGACATCCCTCCGCGCTTCTCTGAGAATAGGGCCGGGAACGACTGAAACCCCGGGAGGCAAAAAGCTATGTCGACGGCATTCCTGGTAAGGTTTTTCGGCCTTCTTCTGGGCATCCTGGCCCGCACCCTTCTGCCCTGGCTGCGCAAGGTCAAGGAAGGCAAGGTCCGGAGTTTCGGCCGCCGCTACGTCTTTTCGGCATTGGCCTCCGCGGCCATCGGCCTCTTCCTGACTTTGATCATCTTCCCCCAGTTCGAAGCCGGCGCCGCCGGGCCGGGGTTCGAGGAGCTGTTCAAGCTTTTCTGCTTGGCTTTCGGCTTCGGCTTCGGATGTAACGCCCTGGTCAACGAGGGCGGAGCCTGGGCGTCGAAGTCCGGTGGTCTCGAGCCCGCGGAGGGTGGT
>Ga0214473_10001746_pt1 | contig 27864 bp, 17 predicted proteins | sample RVTome_7_FD_203509 | JGI IMG/M metagenome (GOLD analysis project Ga0214473, IMG submission 203509) | Soil microbial communities from uranium-contaminated site in the Upper Colorado River Basin, Wyoming, United States - RVT98D197 | ecosystem: Environmental > Terrestrial > Soil > Contaminated >...
CCGAAGCGCTCCGCAAGGACACGGCAGAACCGCAGAGCCAGGCCGCGCCCGAGGAGCTCGAGGGGGCACGCGAGCGCAAGGCCGCGCTCCAGAAGCAGCTCGACGAGCTGCGCAACATCCTCGACCAGTCACGCCGGTCGCTGGACCTGAACGAGGGGCAGCTTCACGGCGTGCTGTGCGAGTCGCTCGGGATGCTCGGCGCTGACCTCCTGAAGCCCGCGATGGGCCGCACCGATCAAGCGTTCGAGGTCCCGGCGCTCGATCGCCGCGCGGGTGCCGACCCTACGTGGGCCGACACGCTCGACACGCTGCGGAGTCCGCGTCCGCGCGGGATGAAGGTCTGGGAGTGGCGCCGCACCGCGCCGATTCGCCCGGTCGTCTTCAAGGACCCCGGACACATCGACGAAGACGTCGTTCACCTGCATCTCGAGCATCGCCTGGTGCAGCGCCTGCTCGGGCGCTTCCTCGCCCAGGGCTTCGTCCTCGACGATCTCGCTCGCGCGTGCGTCGGGCAGACCGACGACGCGGTCCCGCGCGTGCTGCTGCTGGGAAGGCTCTCGCTCTATGGCGACCGCGCGGCGCGCCTGCATGACGAGGTGGTCTCCGTGGCTGCGCGCTGGGCGGATCCGACGGCACGCAAGGGCGGACTGAAGCCCTACGCCGAGGACGCGCAGGAGAAGTCCTGGGACTTGCTGCTGGCATCGATCTCCAAGGGCGGCGCGCCCGCAGTCGCGCCCGAGGTCCAGCAGAACATCCTCCGCTCGGCGCCCTCCGACGTGACCGAGCTGCTTCCGCATCTGCACGCGCGCTGCGAGCTGGTCGCCGCCAAGGCGATCGCCAAGCTCAACGAGCGCGGGCAGCGGGAGGCCCGCGAGATGGTGGAGATCCTCGCGGGGCAGAAGGGGCGCATCGAGCGCGAGCTGGCGAAGGTCGAAGATCCGCAGCAGGCCTTCGAGTTCAAGGGCTTCGACGACGAGGAGCGGCGGCAGCTCCGCGACAACGCGAAGTTCTGGCGGCGCCGCCTCGAGGCCATCCCGCGCGAGAGCGAGCTCGAGCCGAAGCGCATCCTGCAAAGCTACGCGGTGCGGGCGACGCGCATCGAGCCCGTGGGGATCGCCTACCTGTGGCCGGTGACGGGGTGAGCCATGGCGACTGACCACGAGCTTCGAGTGCATCGCGACTGGATCGGGCTTCTGCAACCCGTTGGCCTCGTCGTCTCGCCGCCGGCGCTGCTGGCCGCGCAGGCTTTCCCGGACAAGAACATCCTGAAGGAGCAGCAGGCACTGCTCGCCGTCATCACGCCGCCCGTTCCGAAGGACGGCGAGAAGAAGCCGGTGGAGCGCCCACCGCTCCCGCTCAGCTTCGAGGCTCTCGCGACGCAGGTGCTCGGCTGGAAGCCGAACAAGCTCGCGGGCAGTCCGAACGGCCCCGCGCTGCCCGAGTCGCTCGAGCTGGTGCTGCCGGAGTTCGGCGAGACGCTCCGCCCCACCTTCGCAGTCCCCGCCGTCAAGGAAGACGACGCGGAGTGGATGATCCTCGTCCAGGAGCTCGTCGACGGCGCCTCGTTCGACGAGCCGCCGGCCGAGGAGACGAAGAGGTGGCACGCGAGCCCGCAGATCCGGCTCGAGCGGTTGCTCCGCGAGACCGGCGTGCCGATCGGTATCCTCGCGAACGGGCGGTTCATCCGGCTCGTCTACGCGCCTCGCGGTGAGTCGTCGGGGCACGTCACATGGCCCGTGCATCGCCTGGTCACCGCGCTTGACCGCGACATGCTCTCGGCGCTCTGCATGCTGCTCGGCTCCGCGCGCATCTTCGCGCTGCCGCGCGACCAGCGGCTGCCGCACCTCCTCAAGGAGAGCCGCAAGTACCAGAACGTCGTCTCGACGAAGCTCGCGGGGCAGGTGCTCGAGGCCTTGAACGAGCTCCTGCGCGGGTTCCAGTCGGCGAACGAGGCGGCCAAGGGCGGGCTGCTCGACGCGACGGTGCGCGAGGATCCGGACCACGTCTACGGCGGCCTCCTCGCGGTGCTGCTCCGGCTCGTGTTCATCCTCTACGCTGAGGAGCGGGGCCTGCTCTCGACGTCCGCGGCCTACGTGCGGAACTACTCGCTGGTCGGTCTCTTCGACAAGCTGCGCATCGACGCCGGCCGCTTCCCCGACACGATGGACCAGCGCTACGGCGCCTGGTCACGCCTGCTCGTGCTCTTCCGCATGGTGCACGACGGCGCCAAGCGCGGCGACCTGCGCCTGCCCCCGCGTTACGGGCACCTCTTCGATCCCGATGGCTGGGCCTTTCTCGAGGGCCGACCCCTTCGCATCAACCGCGTGATGGGCGCGCCGGTGGAGGTGCCCATGGTGCCCGATGGCGTGGTGCTGCGGGTGCTCGAGAAGCTGCTGCTGCTCGACAGCGACCGGCTCTCGTACCGCGCGCTCGACGTGGAACAGATCGGCTCCGTCTACGAGAACATGATGGGCTTCCGCCTCGAGCGCGCGGTCGAGACCTCCATCGGCGTCGGCAAGGAGCACGTGGTCGTCGGGCTCGAGACGCTGCTCGCGAAGAAGGGCGCGGAACGCGAGAAGCTCCTCAAGGAGACGGCGAGCGTCGAGCTAACGGGCAAGGCCTCTGAGGCGCTGAAGGATGCCGGCACCGTCGACGATCTCGTCGGCGCGCTGAGCCGGCGCATCTCTCCGCTCACACCGCGCACGGTGCCGGCAGGCGGGCTGTACCTCCAGCCCACCGACGAGCGACGCCGCTCGGGCTCGCACTACACGCCGCGCGAGCTGACCGAGCCCATCGTGCGCACGACGCTGCGGCCGATCCTCGAGGACCTGGGGCCGAGCCCGAAGCCAGAGCAGCTCCTCGCGCTGAAGGTCTGCGATCCGGCGATGGGCTCGGGCGCGTTCCTGGTCGAGACCTGCCGCCAGCTCGCCGAGCAGCTCGTGAAGGCCTACGACGTTCACGGCCGTCCGACCGACATCCCGCCCGACGAGGACGTCTTGCTCTACGCGCAGCGGCAGGTCGCGCAGCACTGCCTCTACGGCGTCGACAAGAACCCGTTCGCGGTCGACCTCGGCAAGCTCTCGCTCTGGCTCGCCACGCTGGCGCGCGACCACGCCTTCACGTTCCTCGACCACTCGATCCGCCACGGCGACTCGCTGGTCGGGCTCACGCGCGAGCAAGTCGCCAGCTTCCACTGGGCGCCCGAGAAGCAGATCCCGGTGATCCGCGCGTTCGTGGACAAGGCGATCGCCGAAGCGATGGCGCTGCGGGCGAAGATCCCGGACCTCGCCAACTCGGACGACGTTCGCGAGAAGCGACAGCTGCTGCGTGACGCTGACGACGCGCTCGCGAAGGTGCGGATGGTGGGGGACGCGGTGGTTGCGAGCTTCTTCGCGGGCGACGGCGCGACCGCGCGCGAGGCTTCTCGCACGCGCTGGGAAGCAACTGTCGCCAACTCGCTTTCGCGAAACGAGCCGTCCGCGGCGTTGACCGGCTTCGTCGAAGACCTCCGCTCTGGCGAGCGGCCCGTCCCGAGTTTTCACTGGCAGATTGAATTTCCCGAGGTGTTTCAGAAGGACCCGGGTGGCTTCGACGCCCTCGTCGGCAACCCTCCATTTCTCGGAGGCTCGCGCCTATCGACGGAGTTCGGCGCCGCGTATGAGAGCTATCTCAAAGCGTCCTGCCCGGACCTCGTCGGAAAGATCGATCTGGTCGTGTACTTCCTTCACCGCGCGGCGCGGCTGCTCCGTAGTTCGGGCGCTGCCGCGTTTATCGCGACCTACCGCGTGGCCGACGGCGCGAACGCGCTGGTCGGACTTCGTCCGCTCACGTTGAACCCGTGGATGATCTTCTGGGCCTACAAGGAGCGCCGCTGGCCGGGCGCCGCGAAGACCCGAATCAGCCTGCTCGCGTTCCGGCGGCGCGTCGATGGCGCGTCATTCGAGCTCGACGGCCGCAGCGTGGACCACATCGGCTGCGACCTGCGCGCGTCGATCGACCTCTCGGGGGCGGCAGACCTGCGCGCGAACGATGACCTCAGCTTTCAGGGAGCGAACCCTGATTCGCTTGGATTCATGCTCACCGACGAAGAGCGGGCGAGCATTCTTGCGTCGTCACCGCTGGAAGCTCCCGCGACACGGCGCTATGTCGTCGGGAACGACTTGACCAAGCGCCCGCTCTCTGACGGGGCCAGGTGGATCATCGACTTTTCTGGGCTTGACGAAGAGACGGCTCGACAGAGGTTTCCTCAGTGCTTCGCCATTGTCAAAGAACGGGTCCATCCGGGTCGGATGGCTCTCAAACGTGCCGCCTATAGAGAACGGTGGTGGCAGTTCACGGAGCCACAAACCCGCGCTCATGAGGCCGCCCGCAAGCTGCCCCGGGTCCTCGGCCTTAGCCGGGTGACCAAGTATGTCGTCTGGAACTGGGTCGACCCTCAGCAGGTGATCGCAGCAAAGATCGCGTTCGTCTTGTCCGACGACGATCTCGCTTTCGGTCTCCTCCACTCCAGTTTCCACGAGTACTGGGCTCTCCGGCGCGGAGGAAAGTTCGGCGTCGGCGGGTCGTTCAGCTACTCGCCAACTGCCTGCTTCCGTTCGTTCCCGTTCCCCGACTGGCGGGACGAGACAAAAGCCGCGGTGCGCGAGATTTCTGCCAAGATCGCTACGATCAGATCGTCGATCGCGCGGCGCGACTCGGTTGGTCTGACGGAGATCTACAATCGCTTTCACAGTCGCGAGTGCGATGCGCGGGAGATCGAGGACCTTCGTCAGGCCCACGTGACGCTCGATGTCGCGGTGGCACGAGCCTACGGCTGGCAGGATCTGCCTCTGCAGCGAGACTGGCACTCCGCCGCCGCGGGGGCCGATGATGACGAGGATGTCTCCGACGAGAGCGACGAAGAAGTGTGGCGCTACGCCATCGGCGACGAGCCTCGCGAGCTCTTGTTGGCGCGCCTGCTCGGGCTGAACGCCCAGCGCGCGAAGGCGCAGGCGAGCACGCCATCGCCCGCCGGGCCAGCAACGCCAACCGCGGCGGGCAAGAAGCCTCGCGGCCGCGGGAAGGCCAAGAAGCCCACGCCCCCGGGCCAGGGCGGCCTGTTTGGAGAGGAGAGCGAATAGATGACCACCGTTCTGCAGAAGCTCTCGCTCAACGCATACCGCGGTTTCGCTGGCTTGGTTCTCGAGAACCTGACGCCCGTTAGCCTCGTGGTCGGCGCCAACAACTCGGGCAAGAGCTCGATCCTGGAGGCGGCCGGGCTGTTCCTGCGGCCGCCCGATCCCACCCAATGGGTCAACGCCGTCCGCCACCGTGACCTCGACATGTCGCTGGTTGACGGCCTTCTCGCGATGTTTTCGGATTCCGCATTCGACGGGTCGGGCGATGGCGACGGCAGCGGCGACGGTAGCGGGTCCGGGTCGGGCCCTGGGTACGGTGACGGCAGCGGGTCCGGTTCAGGCGCTGGCTACGGTGACGGCAGCGGCGACGGCAGCGGGGCTGGTGTCGACCTCCGGAAGCGTGCGATCGAACTCGTGGGCGAGCTTCGAGGCGCGAATCGAAGCGTGGTAGCGCGCAGCTGGAGTGCCTCGCGGCTTGCGGACGACGGAGCGGAGCAGGCAGGCGTCCGGATCGAAGTCAGTGTGGATGGCGCCCCGCCAATCGCATTGAAGTTCCCAGGGCCGGCGGTCGCGCATCAGGTGCCGATGTACCGCGTCTTCACGGTGACTCCCGCCACGCACTACTCGACCAAGGCGCTCGTCGAGCAGCTCAGTCGCGTAGTCGACGAGGGCAAGAAGCAGCTCGCCGTCGAGCTCCTCCAGGTCTTCGACAAGGAGGTGGAGGACCTCGATGTGATCGCGTCCCTCGGGCGCGAAGCCGTTCGCGTCACGCATCGGGCGCGTGGGGTCGTCGACCTGGCGTCGTTCGGAGACGGGATGCGTCGCTCGGCGGCTCTCGCGCTCGCCCTCACGCGCGCCTCGCAGGGGGTGCTCCTCATCGATGAGATCGAGGCTGGCATCCACCACAGCGTGTTGCGGCCGGTGCTCTCCAAGCTCCTCGCGGCGGCGGCAACCTCTCAGGTGCAGCTCCTCGCGACGACGCACAGCCTCGAGGCCGTGGACGCCATCATCGGCTCCATCGAAGACCGCAGCACGCCGGACGCGCTCAGCGCCTTCTGGGTGCAGCGCCAGGACGGCAAGCACGAGGTCCGCCGGTACGACTTCGCGAAGCTCTGCACGCTGCGCGAAGGGGGGCTCGACATCCGATGAGCGCCTTCTTCTACATCGTGACCGAGGGCGTACACGACGTCGCGTTCCTCGGCCGGCTCTTGTCGGTGGCCCACGGAGCGAGCCGCATCAAGAAGCTCGAGGACCTGGACGAAGCGCTGCGCGGCTGGCTCGGCGGCTTCAAGTGGCCCAACAGGAGCGGCGCCCACCACGACATCGCCCGCCTCGCCGTTCCCGCGCCTGCGTTCTACCGGCTGGCCACGAGCGAGGTGGTCGCGCTCCGCAACGCCCAGGGGCTCACGGAGATCGGCAAGACGCTCGAGATCGACCTCGAGGCGTTCAGCCGCGCGCAGAACAGACCCGAGGCGATCGGCGTCGTGCTCGACAGCGACGACGAGCCGGCGGAGCAGCGCTTCGCGAAGCTGAAGACCTCGCTCGAAGCGGTGAAGCTGCAGGCGCCGTCCTCGCTCGGCGCGGTGAGTAGCGGCAGCCCGAGGGTGGGCGTCTTCGCGCTCCCCGAGCCAGGCGCCGCGGGCACACTCGAAGACGTGCTGCTCGCGCTCGGCGACGCCGCTTACCCTGAGCTGGCCGCAGCCGCGCGGGGCTACGCGGACCAGTGGAGGCAGAAGGCAGACGCCGAGCCCGCCACGCCCGACTGGAAGGAGCTCAGGAAGCCAGCCGGTGCGAAGAAAGCGACGATCGGCGCGATGACCGCGGTCCTCAAGCCCGGGAAGTCGACGCAGGTGTCGCTCGAGGACAACCGCTGGGTGAGCGAGCACACGAAGGCGCTCGCGTGCCTGCAGCCGAGCCTCGCCTTCTTGAGCGCGCTGCTTGGCGTGTCGACCATAGGCTTTGAGCACCGCGAAGCGCCTTCCGGAGCGAACACATGAGCAATGCGAAACTACTGGCTGTCACGGTCGAGCGCTTCAAGTCGTTCGAGGCGCGCACGCGGGTCGAACTCGCGCCGCTCACGATCATCTTGGGGCGCAACAACTCGGGCAAGAGCTCGCTGATCCAAAGCCTGCTTCTCCTGAAGCAGACCTTGAGCGACGCGCGACCTGACGTGATGTTCAAGCACGAGGGGGTCGTCGAGGCATTCAACCTCCGCGAGCTGACCTTCGGATGGCCGGCGCAGGCGGAGTCCGTGCCTGGCCCCTCGATCGTCGTCGAGTGGGAGTGCGATGTCGCCGTGCGCGCGACGCTTGAACAGCCTCGGCCGCCAGACCTCGCCAATCTAGCGAAGCTGTCCGGGGTCCCGTGGCTCGCCAACCCGCCGGAGCGACGCACGCTCCGGACGACGATGTCCCTCGATACCCTCGAGGTCCGCGGCACTACGAAGGTGGGTTCGATTCGACTCGAATCGATTGAGCCCGAACGGACGACGAGTCTGGTGATCACAGTTGGCGACAGCGGTTCGTCATGCGGCTGGAACGGCCAGAGTGCTTCCAAGATCGATGTCGACTTCGACCACTTTGTTCCATACTTGCGCGTCGACCGCGGCGAACTGGGTCCGCGCGACAAGCAGCGCGCCTGGCACAACGCCCACCTCGTTCTATTCGCCCAACCGCTGCAGGATCTGAAAAAGCTCCTGTCCGACATGCAGTACCTGGGCTCCAGCCGCGAGCCTCCGCCAAGCCTGTACAGGGTCAAGGCGGCGCCAAATGAGCTTGGCGTGAGCGGAGAGCTTGCGGCCAATCTCCTCCATCGACGCGAGCACGAGATCGTTCATTATCTCCCGTTGCTCGACGTCTCGACCGGAGCGTTGAGCGTCTCCCACACCGTCCGCGCTCGCCCGCTTGTCGACGCAGTGAACAACGTCATGGAGGCGCTTTCCGTGCGCGCGAATGTGCGTGTTCAGGAAGTCCAGGAAGTGGGATTCCGCGTGCTGTTCGGCGAAGCGAGCATCGTGCACGTTGGACGCGGCCTCGGGTATCTCCTTCCACTCGTGGAGCTCGGCCTGTTCGCAGACCCGATGCGATTCACTGGTGCGGCTGAGGACCTTTCGTTGAGCGACTATGCACGGAGCTGCGGAGCCTTCACTCAGGTCGCACTCGAAGAACCGGAGGCGCACCTGCATCCGAAGGTTGCCAGTCGGCTAGCGCACTGGCTGGTCAGCCTGGCTATGTCGAACCGACGCATGATGGTTGAGACGCACAGCGACCACCTCGTGCGTAGGCTGCGCGGCCTCACGGCGCGCGCAGGCAAAGGCTCCGAGCTGGAGCGGTGGCTGCTCGAGAACGTCATGGTCCTGAGCGTCCAGCAGGACGCGCAGGGTCGCTCGACCGTGACGTCGAGTCGTCTCACCGCTGAGGGTGGGGTGAGCGAGGTCTGGCCCGCTGACTTCATGGATGAAGCGACTGACGAAGAGAGCGCGATCTACTATGCGAAGCTCGACAAGACGAGGGACGATGCCGTCCCCGGTGATGTGAGCTGGAACGACGCGGACGAGCCCGAGAGGGACGACGCGCCATGATCGGCCTGCTCGACCCGACGCTGTTCCTCGCGCGCGCCGAAGCCGAGGTGGTGAGCGACCTCGAGGTCGTTCTGCGCGCATGTCGCGAGCACAACATCGAGCTAACGCCGCTCCGCGAGTATTGGCCCGCGCTCTGGAACGAGCTCGGGAGTACGCTCGAGACGCAACTCTCGCCGCAGGCGAAGCGGACGCTTCAAGCGGTACGGAGCGCCGCCCCGTCGTCCGACGCGCACATCGCCGCGCTGTCGGCGAACGCGGGCGTCGCATGGCGTCGAGGATTCACCGTGCTGTTCGGTGGCCCCCACCTCCAGCCGCCGTGGACCGACAGGATGGCGCTCGCGGTCATTCGGGCGGTTTCTTGCGGCAAGCCCGTCGTCATGTTCTGTCGGCGTGTGAACGGACGAAACCTCGTAATTCACGCCGCAGGCAACTCCACGCTGCACGAGAACACGCGCTGGGTGCTGCACGTTCAGCCGAGCGGTGTCGGCCCGCGACAGGTGCTGTGCGTTCATCACGCACGCAACCTTCGGGAACGTTGGACGTCGCGCTTCGACTGGCGCCTGCCGACCACGTCTGACGGAGCGCGTTATCCCTTCTGCGTGCCGAACCAATGGTGGAAGGGCTCGACGACCGCGTTCCGCACCGTCTCTTCGAAGCCAGCCTGGATCGATGCGCACGGCAACGGCTGGGCGCGCCCGAACATCAACGGCGGGGCTGGGTACCACTGGGACGTCTTCATTCAGGACGCGCAAGCCAAGCAGGCGATCGGCGTCGACCAAATCAACGTCGTCGAGTTTGGTGCGCCTCACTCGGAGGGCCGACCGGGGCACCTGCACCATGTGCCGTCGGCGAAGCAGGCGGCCGTGACGGATGCGGGTTGGTCATGCTGAGGGCCTGCCGGACCATGGATCTTGTTCGACCGAAAGAGGGCTCGCCGCTATGACGACCTCCGCAGAGATCCGGCAGAAGCTCATCGAGACCCTGCAGCTCGACCTCGTCGGGCCCGGCCCTGGCCACGCGCTCGAGGCGGAGCGCCTGTGGGAGAGTGAGCCTCCGTCTCGCTGGTACCTCACGGGCTTCCTCGTCCCCACCGAGGCCCCCGAGTCGCAGCGGCACGACCCCGAGTCCGAGGAGGTCCTCGACGCGGTCGTGGGCTCCGACGAGGGCCCCGGCGACGACGACGTGGAGCCGGACAAGGCGCCTGCGCGCAAGGTCTTCCTGCCTTCGTCTCTCGGCATCAGCGTGCTCGTGCCCAAGGGCGTGAAGACGCTCTCGGCCGAGGTGCTGTGGGGCGAGTACACGAAGGTCTCGACGGAGGATCCCGAGCACCCGGAGCGGAAAGCGTGGCAGCGCACGCAGCGCAGGCACACCGTCGACGTTTCGCTTCCTCCGAAAGGGCTCGGTCGCACCGAGCTGCCCGATAGTCGCGGCGTGTGCCTCTACGTTTCCGCGCGCGATGTGAGCAATCTCGGACCCAAGGGAAACGAGCTGCCCGCGGGCACGCGCGCTGTCTCCGTCTTCGTCGTGAACGAGCGTGACCCCGAGGGCGAAGAGCGCGTCGACGAGGGGCACCTCTTTCAGGCCCAGCTGATCCTGAAGCTAAAGGAGGGCTTCGTCGCGCGACCGAACCTCCGCGGCCTCGTCGATGACGACGCCGACGAGCGCATCGCCGATCTCCAGTACCGCGACGCCTTCGAGTTCTCCGTGGGCCACGGCGTCTCGACCGACGCGCTCGTCGAACGTGACGCGTGCTACGAGGTTCGCAGCACGTGGATCCCGGTCGCGGCCGTCGAGAAGGTCGACCCCACCAGCATCGCAGGCGTCGAGCTCTCGATGGAGAAGCTCGCGGCCGTGAAGACGGCAGCCGACGCGAAGGCCGCGCTCGGCGCGTTCGGCACGGAGTACGGCGCCTGGATCGGGAAGCAGCGCGCGGCTGCGCCGAGCCAGCCGCGGCGCGCTGAGGTCGCGAAGGATCTCCTCGATCGCTGCGAGCTCGCGCGGCAGCGCATCGCCCAGGGGCTCGTCGAGCTCGAGGACCCGCTCGTGTTCGAGGCCTTCCAGATCGCGAACCGCACGATGGCGGCGGCGGCGCGGCAGCGAACGGCGCAGATCAAGGGATGGAGACCCGACCAGGTGAGCGCGCCGACGTGGCGCCCATTCCAGCTCGCCTTCGTGCTGATGAACCTTCGCGGTATCGCGAAGCCCACCGACCCGGAGCGCGAGGTCCTCGACCTCCTGTTCTTCCCCACGGGCGGCGGCAAGACGGAGGCCTACCTCGGCCTCGCCGCGTTCACGCTCGCGCTCCGCAGGCTGCGCGATCCGAGCGTGACCTCGTCGGGGGTCAGCGTCCTGATGCGCTACACGCTGCGCCTGCTAACGCTGGACCAGCTCGGTCGCGCGGCGACGCTCATCTGCGCCCTCGAGCTCGAGCGGCAGAAGGACGTCGAGAAGCTCGGCAAGTGGCCCTTCGAGATCGGCCTCTGGGTCGGTCGCAAGGCGACGCCGAACCGCATGGGCAAGAAGGGCGACAACGATCGCAGCTCGGCGCGCGCGCGGACGATCGCGTTCCAGAACGACAGCAAGTACAAGCCCGCGCCGATCCCCATCGAGAACTGCCCGTGGTGCGGCACCAAGTTCGAGGCCACCTCGTTCCGCCTCATCCCCACCACGGACCAGCCGACCGATCTGCGCATCACCTGCGCGAACGAGGACTGCGCGTTCACCCGCGACAACCCGCTCCCCATCGTCGCGGTCGACGAGCCGCTCTACCGGCGCCTTCCGTGCTTCATCATCGCCACGGTCGACAAGCTCGCGTCGCTGCCCTGGCTCTCGACGCCGGGCAAGCTCTTCGGAAAGGTCGAGCGGTTCGACGGCGGCGGCTTCTATGGCCCGGGGGACGGCGCGGGCGGCAGCAAACTCCCGCGGCCGTTCTTGCCGCCGGACCTCATCATCCAGGACGAGCTGCACCTCATCAGCGGCCCCCTCGGCACGATGGTCGGCCTGTACGAGACCGCCGTCGAGGCGCTCTGCCGCCGCGAGGTCGCCGGCAAGACCGTGCTCCCGAAGATCGTGGCGTCCACCGCGACCGTGCGGCGCGCCGAGGCCCAGGTTCGCGCGCTCTTCAATCGCTCGCAGGTGGACGTGTTCCCGCCGCCTGGTCCCGATCGGCGCGACTCCTTCTTCGCGCACACCGTAAGCGCCACCGAGAAGCACCCTCGGCTCTACGTCGGCGTGGCAGCCCAGGGGCGCAGCTTGAAGGTCGTGCTGCTGCACACCTACCTCGCGATGCTCTCGGCCGGGAAGAAGCACTATGACGCGGCCGGTGGCGCCGCCAACGCGACGAATCCCGCCGATCCGTACATGACGCTCCTCGGGTACTTCAACGCCCTGCGCGAGCTTGGTGGGAGCCGTCGCATCGTCGAGGACGAGGTGCGAAGCCGCCTCCGGGGCTACTTCCGGCATCGAAGGGTGGCCGAGGCTGATTGCCCGTTCGTGGACCGCACGATCCAATTCGACGCGATCGAGCTCACCTCTCGCGAGCCGACCAACCGCGTCGCGCAGGCGAAGCGTCGCCTCGCGCTCCCGTTTGCAGAAGATGGTCGCGTCGACGTCGCGCTCGCGACGAACATGATCTCGGTCGGTCTCGACATCACCCGCCTTGGCCTGATGGTGGTGCTCGGTCAGCCGAAGACCTCGGCGGAGTACATCCAGGCCACGAGCCGCGTCGGCCGCGACGAAGAGCGCCCGGGTCTCGTCATCACGCTGCTCAACGTCCACAAGCCCCGCGACCGCTCACACTACGAGCGGTTCGAGGCGTATCACGAGACCTTCTATCGGGCGGTCGAGGCGACCAGCGTGACGCCGTTCGCCCCACGCGCTGTCGACCGTGGGCTCGCCGCCGTGGTGGTCTCGCTGGCCCGCCACGGCGAAGCGGCGCTCACCCCTGCCGCCCGCGCCGCGGACCTCGCGCTGCATCGCGCTCGGCTCGGATGGCTCAAGAGGACAGTGCGGGCGCGCGCGGAGAACCACACGAAGGATCTCGAGCCCGCAGAGCGACAGGCGCTGGGCGGGAAGATGGACGCGCGCGTCGATGACCTGCTCGACGCTTGGGAGCAGATCGCCGCGGGGAAGGCAGCGGTCCAGGCGGGCCTCCAGTACGGGCCCTTCGAGGCCAAGCCTCGGCCACCGCTGCTTCACGACCCGCTCGACGCGGACCTGAAGAAGGAGCCGCCGCACTCCAAGCTCCGCAAGTTCAAGGCGCAGTGGTCGCTGCGCGACGTGGAGGCCGAGGTGCCCGTCATCGTGCGACGCCTCGACGGCGGCACCCCGGAGGCGACGTGAGCATCGTCAAGATTCGTCAGAGCCAGATCGTCTCCACGTATGGGCCGGGCGCGCTCGTCGATCTCCCGGACTACGCGGTGCTCGTCGCCGGCCTCGAGCACTGGGCGGGCGATGCGCAGCTCGTCCCCGAGCCCCGACTGCTCGCGAACCTGCGTCGCCGTCTAGGCCTGCCCTTCCTCGAGCTGCGCTCGCCCCCGGTGCCGGAGCGCGAGGACGAGCTCGGCATCGGCATCGTCGCCTGGCAGTTCCCTGAGTGGTTCGTCGCGCAGTTCGAGGTGAGCACCAAGCAGTACGGTCGGTCTCGACCGCTCGTGCACCGCAAGGCGCTCGTGAAGGGGCGCTACGTCGGCGACGACCCGACCGGCAAGCGCAAGCGCAAGGACTGGCCCGTCGTGCCCGTTCGCTTCGTGCAGGCCTGCCCCAACGGTCACGTGAGCGATATCGACTGGCCGCGGCTCGTCCATGGCGACGGCGTCGCGTGCGGCGGCCAGCTCTGGCTCGACGAGCAAGGCACCACAGGCGATCTCTCCGAGCTGTTTCTCAGGTGCGACGGGTGTGGTCGACCGCGACTCCAGCTCGTTCGATTGCAGAGCAAGGCCGAGGAGCTTCTCGGCGATTGTCGTGGGGATCGGCCGTGGCTGGGGCCGATGGCGCGAGAGACGTGTGTCGGCCCCCACGAAAAGCCCCACCGCAACAAGCTCCTCATTCGACACGCCAGCAATGCCTACTTCCCAATCGTCGAGCGTGCGATCTCAATCCCGGACCACAACGAGCGACTGCGCAAGGCCGTCGACTCGATCTGGGACGACTTTCTCTCCGTCGCGGAGGGCGCCGCGGATATCAAGCGCGAGCGAAAGAAGCAGCGCGTGCAGCTTGCCCTCGAGGGCCTGACCGATGCCGAGGTCTGGGCGGAGTGCGAGCGGCGCCAAGGAGGAGGCGCGGAGACGCAGAAGGGCCTGAAGGACGTCGAGCTCGACACGTTCCTCTCGGTTCCGGACGAGCTCGGCGACGACAAGCCCGAGGGCGACTTCTACGCGCGACGGCTGCCGCTCGATGCCAAGCGCAAGGGGGCGATCGCGTCGGTCGAGCGCGTGGTCCTCGCCCACCGACTTCGCGAGGTCGTGAGCGAGATCGGCTTCACCCGGTTCGAATCTCCGGCGCTGCCCGTCGACTCGGAGGTCGACCTCGGCGTTCGCCTTGCCGCGCTCGCCCTCGAGACCCGCTGGCTGCCGGCCATCGAGAATCGCGGCGAGGGCGTCTTCCTCGCGCTGGATGCCGCGAAGGTGAAGGCGTGGACGACTCGCCGCGCGGTGAAGCAACGCGCGCTCGAGTTCCAGGGCGGGGTGCAGAGCACCTCGAAGAACCCGATCCCACTCGAGCGCGTCGAGCAGATCTACATGCCGTACATCATGCTGCACTCGCTCTCGCACCTGCTGCTCACGGCCATCGCCCTCGAGTGCGGCTACTCGGCGGCGAGCATCCGCGAACGCATCTACGTGCGCGACGGCGCCTATGGCTTGCTGCTCTACACCGGCACGCCGGACGCCGAGGGCACGCTCGGCGGCCTCGTGCAGGTCGGTCGGAGAATCGCGCGCCACCTCGACGCCGCGCTCGAGCTCGGACGCCTCTGCAGCAACGATCCGGTCTGCGCACAGCACAAGCCGAACCAGCTTCACGAAGGGCGCATCATGCACGGGGCGGCGTGCCACGGATGCCTGCTGATCGCAGAACCCTCGTGCGAGCGGCGCAACGAGCTACTCGACCGCTCCCTGGTCGTTCCGACGGTCGACCTCGCGGACGCCGCGTTCTTCGCGGAGGGTTCGTGAGCGAGGCGCTTCCGATCCTGTCTGCGACCGCGCTTGGCGCGCTCGCTGGCGCGGTGGAGCGCGGCGCCCTCGTGTCTCCATTCGGAGCGATGCAGGTTGGGCGTCACGTCGCGAAGGGCGAGCAGGCCGACGCGCTGCGCCTGATTGAGTCGCTGCACGCTGCCGGCCTCGAGGCTGGCGCGCTTGTCGTGGCACTTCGGCTGGCCGAGGCGGCGCGAAGGGCGGGTGAGGTGAAGCCACAGCCATCGCTCGTCTGGTCCGATCTCGACATCGCGGGCTCGCGGGACACCGCCGTCGTCTGCAACGAACTCTTTCGCGGGGCGCGTGAGTCGGTCGTCGTCTCGACCTTCAACCTCGGCCACAAGGCGAAGGACGGCGAGGCCAAGGGCAACCCGGTGCTGCTCCCGCTCGCGAAGCGCATGGCCGAGGTCAGCACGTTGACGGTGCGCATCTTCGTGAACCTCCGTCGCCTCGAGTACATGGCGCAAGCCTCCGAGCGCGACGTCGAGGACGCCTTCGTCGGCTGGTTCCGGAAGGAGATCTGGCCCTGGGAGCCCGTGCCCGAGGTCTACTACGACCCGCGCTCGCTCCAGGCGGTGGGCGAGGAGAGCGCGTGCCTCCACGCCAAGTGCGTCGTCGTGGACGACGCGCGCGCGTTCGTGACGTCCGCCAACCTGACCGAGGCCGCCCAGGGCCGAAATATCGAGGCCGGCGTGCTGCTCGAGGACGCGGCCTTCGCCCGGGCGCTGCGGACGCAGTTCGAGAGCTTGATCGACAAGAAGTTCGTCCGTCAGCTCACGCGGGGGCTCGGACCATGACAGCACGCGCGCAGACGACCGAGAGAGTGCTTCGCGTCGGTGGAGTTGATTCACGGCGGCAGTGGAAGCAGCGCTTCTCGGCTGCGGGCGTCCATCTCTTCGACCGTAGCACCGGGTTGAACGTCCTCCTCGATGAGATCTCTGTCCCCATCTCGCTCCACACGCGGGCACCTCGACAAGTCTCCATCGCGCTCACGAATCGTTGCGACTTGGCGTGCGCCCACTGCTACGCGCCGAAGTCTCGCGATGAGCTGCGGTTCGACACGGTCACGCGGTGGCTCGCAGAGTTGGACGCGGCAGGCACACTCGGAGTCGGCTTCGGTGGCGGCGAGCCGACGCTCCACTCGGAGTTCGTGAAGCTCTGTCAGTACGCGGCCCGCGAGACCCGGCTATCGGTCTCGTTCACCACCCACGGCCACCACGTCGACAAGGAGCTGGCCGAGCGCCTTCTCGGTAGCGTCCACTTCATCCGTGTGAGCATGGACGGCGTCGGGGCGACCTATGAGTCCATCCGACGACGTTCGTTCGCCGAGCTGCTTGAGCGACTCAGGGAAGTTCGATCCATCTCGCGCTTCGGCGTGAACGTGGTGGTCAACGATCACACGCTGCCCGAACTCGATGAGGTCGCCCGTGTCTCTGCAGACGCTGGCGCCTGCGAGCTCCTGCTGCTCCCCCAGATGCCCGTTCGCAGCGTGCTGGCCGCCTCCGTGGACACGCTTCAGGGGCTGCGTCGTTGGGTCGACGGTTACAAGGGCCCACTGAAGCTCTGCATCAACGAGTCGAGCGCCGAAGGCTTCCCGACCTGCGATCCATTGGTGCAGGAACGCGGCCTCCGCGCGTACGCCCACATCGACGCGATGGGCGTGCTCAAGCCCTCCTCCTATTCGGATACCGGCGTGCAGCTCAACGACGGAGGTCTTCTGCAGGCGCTCGACCAGCTCGCCCACGGCCTCGCGGAGGATGACACGTGAAGATCTGGTACCAGCATGGCTCGGAGCACTCCGCCAACCTCGTCATGATCGGGCACTTCGAGAACGCAGCCGATGCGACGAAGGCCAAGGAGATCATCGACGCGCTCACGAAGCAGGTCGCTGAAGACCAGTCGGCAGGAACGTTGACCTTGGGCAGTCCATCGGAGCGCTACGGGAACGCGATGCTCGACCTTCTTGGGAAGCTGAACGTGGCGACGATCGGGCCGGGTGAGCTCGAACAGTTCGCGTACGAGGTCAGCGTCGAACTCCAGGGTAATGACCTTGTCCTTACTACCGAGGAGTTCGACATCTCGGCATTCCTCAAGGTGATGTTTCTGAAAGGTGCGCGGATCGAGGTTTACTCGGCCCACGACTACCCGAACACGGCTCACGGGAGAGGCCGATGAGCGTGGAAACGCGATGCCGGCGCTGAACTGGGACATCTTTACCTGCCTACCGGGCAGCGCGGAGAAGAACTTCGAACTGCTCTGCCGGGGTATCGTGCGCCAGAACTTCGGCAGCTACGGTACCTTCCGCGCTCTCGCGAACCAGCCCGGCGTCGAGTTCCATCTCAAGCTCGACAAGCACTGCGCTGCGCTCGGCGATCCAGGGCGTTGGTGGGGCTGGCAGTGCAAGTGGTACGACCTCGCAGCGAACGGCGCGCTGGGTTCGACCAGGCGAACGAAGATCGAGGAAGGGCTCCGAAAGACGGAAGCGCACCTGCCCGACCTCACGGACTGGGTACTGTGGACGCGCCGCACGCTGACCAAGGACGACCAAGACTGGTTCAACGGCCTCTCGTCCAAGATGACTCTGCACCTGTGGACGGGTGACGAGGTCGACAACCATCTCGTTGGGCAGGCCGCCATTCTTCGCGGCACCTACTTCAACGAGCTGGTGCTCACGCCCGACATCCTGCGCGAGCGTCACGAACAGGCTGTCGCTCCGATCCGAGCACGATGGCAGCCCGACGTGCATCACGTTGGTGAAGCCGAGCGTGAGCTGCGTCGCATGCTCGGTGAAGTGGAAGCGTGGAACACGCTTCGCGAGCTAGCGACCGAACTGCGCGCGAGCGCCGAGGCGGTCGAATCCTCGCCGGCCGTGCCTACTCCACTTGAACCGTTCGTGACGGGTGTCGTCGCCACGGCCCGGCAATCGGCAGACACCCTGGACAGGGTCGCGGCAGGCATCGGCATCGGCGACCTGGACCTCCTTCGCGATGAGTTCACCGCTCGTTCGCGCGCGCTGCCTGTCGAGGTGGCGACGGCCCCTCGGAGACTCCGGGCTGGCAAGCAGCGCGCGGGGCTCTACGCGACGAACTCGGTGGCGGGCTGTCACGACGCGATACGGGTGCTTAGCGAGGTCGAGGCGGGGTTTTCTTCGCGGCTGGTCGCGGTCCTTGCGCCCGCAGGATGCGGAAAGACGCACCTCGCGGCGCAGCTCACGGCAAGAACGACGGCACGTCCCCACGGGGTGCTGTTGCACGGGAGGGACCTGCACGCGAATCACACCCTCGACGACCTGGCTCGTCGCGTGTCGATCGCGGCGCAGCCTGTGCCGAGCATGGAGGCACTGCTCGCGGCAGTCGATGCTGCCGGTCAGCGTGCTCAGAAACGTCTCCCCATCTTCATCGACGGCCTGAATGAGTCGGAAGATCCAAGGACGTGGAAGCCGCTGCTCGCCGCGCTGGAGACCACCCTCGCGAAGTACCCGTACGTGCTGCTGGTCTGCACGCTGCGCCCCGAATTTGTGGACGATGCGCTCCCTGACGGAACGCGCCGCCTCGAGATCAACGACTACGGCGAGGAGACCATCGAGGCAATTCGCGAACACTTCCGCTACTGGAAGATCGACGCCACCGACGCATCTTTGCCCGGCTTCCTGAGCCATCCCCTCACGCTACGCCTCTTCTGCGAGGTGACGAACGCGACCCGGCAGCAGGTCGTCGGGGTCGGCGCGATGCCGGGCTCTCTGACGTCGCTCTTCGAGCGATACCTGGAGCAGGTGGGCGTTCGGGTCGTTGAACTCGCTCCGCGCACGCACCGGTTCTACGCGCAGGACGTCAACGCGGCGATCGCGACGATTGCCAACAAGCTGTGCGAGTCGGGAGCCCGTTCTATCGAGCTCGGTGAGCTTCGAAGCATGCTCGGAGATGCGCAGCGCCCGTGGGACCAGAGCCTCGTGCGCGCGCTGGAGCATGAGGGCGTACTGCTCCGCATGCCTTCGAACGGCAGCGATACGTTCGTGCCAGTGTACGACCTGCTCGGTGGTCACATCATCGCCAACGCGCTGCTGGCGAAGCACGGCCAAAGCAGCTTCGAGTCGTGGCTTGAGGACTCTTCCACGACGACGTTGCTCGCCGGCAGCTACGACGTTCGGCACCCGCTCGCCGATGACGTCCTCGGCTCGTTGGTCGGACAGGTCCCTCGGCGGTTCTCCGCGAAGCAGGTCTGGCAGATGGTGGACGAGCCGCTGCGTGGTCGAGCCCTGCGGTTGGCGGCGCACCTCGAACCCGCGTTCCTCGATGCGCTGACGGTCGACGCGCTGATCGATCTCGTTCGGGCCGCAGACACAGAGATCCTTGCCCGAGTCTGGCAGGTACGCGGCAAGCAAGGCCACCCGCTGAACGCCGAGGGCCTGGATCGAGCGCTGCGAACGATGTCAGTCGCGGACCGCGACCTTCAGTGGACGGAGTGGCTCCGCAGGAGCCATGACGACGTTTTGGGCAGAGGTCGAAGCGTGCTCCGTGACCTCGAATATCTGGGGGAGCGCTGGCGAGACGGGAACGTTCGCAGGGGCGATCGTCTGCGTGCGCGCTGGGTCATGTGGACGCTCACCGGCACCGCTCGACGGCTGCGCGATCAGGCGACGTGCGCTCTGTATTGGTTCGGACGCCTCGATCCCGAAGGGCTCTTCGCGCTGACCATCGATTCGCTCCCGGTGAACGACGCCTATGTGGGCGAGCGGATGCTCGCGGCCGCATACGGAGTGGTGATGAGCCATCAGCAGGTAGACGCTGGGTTCGCGGATCATCTGGGGCCGTTTCTCCAGCAGCTCGCGTTGGCGCTCGCGGGGCAGTCGGCGACCGCACCGACGCACCACTACCTCGTGCGGCTCTACGTACGCGGCATCGTCGCCTTCGCCGCGAAGTTTTACCCGGCCTCGCTTCCGACCTCGCTGAGCGGCACATGGGCGTTCGCCACGCCCACCCCAGTCCAGGCACTCTCCAAAGGCGACCCAGGAGCCGACGAAGCAGAGCGGACGCTCCATATGGACTTCGAGAACAACACGCTGGGGAGGCTGTTCGACGATCGCGGGAACTACGACATGAACCATGCGGGGCATCAGGCCGCCGTGGCTCACGTGCGCGGGGTCGTGTGGGCGCTCGGATGGAGAACCGCGCCGTTCGACGCGCTGGACCGAAGGATCGCCGAGGACGCATATCGCCACAGTCGTGGAGATCGGTCGCCCGTAGAGCGCTACGGGAAGAAGTACGGGTGGATCGGCTTCTTCACGTTCGCCGGGATCCTTGAGGACCAAGGGCTGTTGCCGCATAGGAGCCCCTTCTCCGACGTCGACATCGATCCGTCATTTCCGGAGAAGCCACCCATCGACGGTGCTTCCTCCGTGCCGGAGGCGTGGCTATCGCCGAGCATCGAGAGTCACGAGAGTTGGATGCGCGCCTGCACGACTTCGCTGCCTATCGGAGTCATTCGTCGAGAGACAATCGGTGGGCAGATTGGACCGTGGCTCGCCGTACATGGGCACGTCAGCGCCGAAGACAGGGTGCTTGGTCGCAGTGCGTGGGCCTTCCTCTCAGCGTTGGTGGTCTCGAAGGAGCGCCAGCTACGACTCGTGGCTGCGCTGAAGCCTGGAGACCGCCCCTGGGGAACTCGTGACGTGGCGAGTGACCACTACACGTTCGCGGGCGAGATCCCGTGGCACCCGAAGTTCGCCTCTGTGGCTCTCGCCGAGGGCGCGTACCGCGAGCACGTTCGGACCGGCGCTCAAGCCGCCGAGGTGGAGGTGCTCGCTCACGACTACGCCTGGGAGAGCTACCACAGTGAGATGAATCGCGCGGGAAGTGCCCGCGTGCCATCTCAGCGCTTCTCTGCGCACTTCGACCTGCGCGGCGTCGCTCAGTCCTTCGACCAGGTCCTCCCTGACGGAAGCCCTGCGACGATCACGCTCAGCGGCGTCGATGGCCTCGTGGGAGACGTTGTCTACATCCGGGAGGACCTGCTTCGGCAATACGTCGCCGACCGCGCCATCGTGTGGTTCGCATTCGGTGAGCGTGAGCTGCGTCCCTATCCGCCGTCACCACCTGAATGGTTGGTAGATGCCCAGCACGGGGGCGCGAACGCTTGGAACATGGTGTTCACTGAGAAGGACCTCACGCCGTCAACAGCGCGAGTGAGGGGAACAAGATCAGTGGCCTCACCGAAGAGGGGTGCGAACAAGCCGGGCAGCAAGGCGAAGGCCGCAGCGCCCAAGAAGAACGGGAAGGCGGCAGTCAAGACGGCTGGTGGGACCAGGAGCAAGACTTCCCGGCGGAGGACCCCGTGACGGCCCTGTCCGCCCTCCAGTCGCTCATCGCCCAGGGCGAGTCCGAAACGCTCGAGCTGAAGCGCTCGACCGCCGAGCTGAAGCGCGCCGGCGAGACGCTCTGCGCCTTCTTGAACGGCGAGGGCGGCAAGGTGCTGATCGGCGTCGGCCCCGACGGCAAGCTCGTCGGCCAGGAGGTCGCCGACATCACGCTCCGCGACATCGCGGCGATGCTCGGCCGCTTCGAGCCGCCCGCGCGCGTCGAGCTGAGCCGCGTGGACGTTGGCAACGGCCGGCAGGTGATCGTGCTCGAGGCCGCGCCGTCGCGACAGTTCGCGCCGTTCGTCTTCGAGTCGAAGGCATACAAGCGCGTGGGCTCGACGACCACGGTGATGTCGCAGGAGGAGTACGCGCGACTGCTCCTCGATCGCAACCACAGCCGGCATCGCTGGGAGAACCAGCCCGCCGTGGGCGTGCGCCTCGAAGATCTCGACCGCGAGGAGATCCTGCGCACGCGCGCCACCGCCATCGAGCAGCGGCGCCTCTCGGCCGGCACAAGCATGGACGTCGGCGACATCCTCGACCGGCTCGGCCTGCGCATCGACGGGCAGGTCACGCAGGCCGCGCAGATGCTCTACGGAACGAACTTCCTCCCCCACTACCCGCAGGCGCTGCTCAAGCTCGGACGCTTCCGGGGCACGAAGATCACCGGCGACATCCTCGACAACAAGCAGGAGCACCTGCACGCGTTCGCGATGGTCCGCGAGGCGATCGCCTGGCTCGATCGGACGCTGCCGCTGTCCGCCCGCTTCCCGAAGGGCGCCATCAACCGCGAGGACCGGCTGCCGGTGCCCGCGGAGGCGCTGCGCGAGATCGTCATCAACGCCGTCATCCACCGCGACCTCAGCAACCCGAGCTCGTACGTCGCCATCGCCGTCTTCGACGACCGCATCGAGATCCACAGCATCGGCGACTTCCCAACCGGCATTCGCGCCGAGCTACTCACGCAGGAGCACCGCTCGATCCCGCGTAACCCCCTCATCGCGGGCGCATTTCACCGCACGGGCGCCATCGAGGTCTGGGGCCGAGGCACCAACCGGGTAGTCGAGGCGTGCCGCGCGTACGGCATCGCAGAACCGACCTTCACCGAGGCCTCGGGCGCCGTCACCGTGACGTTCAAGGCCGAGGTGGTTGCCGGGGCGAGGGACTTGGTGCCTGGCGGGCACCAAGTAGGCACCAAGTCGGCACTAAGTCCGTACCAAGTTCAAGTGCTGGAACTTGCAGACGTTCCTCGCGCGCTAGCGGAGCTCATGGTCCCGTCGGGCCGAACCGACCGCACCAAGTTCCGGGACCAAGTCGTCGCGCCCCTGCTGGACGCCGGCCTCCTCGAGATGACCATCCCGGACAAGCCGAGGAGCTCGAAGCAGCAGTACCGCACCACCGAGGCTGGGCGCGCAGCGCTGGTCACCGCGAGGCGGAAGTGACCCGGAAGACGCCCCCGACCGCGTCCCTCGTGCGCTCATCGGCGGCCGAGTACCTGACCTTCGTGGCGGCCAGCGGCGCGGGCGGCGTGGAGGCCGTCTACGCCGACGAGAACGTGTGGCTCAGCCAGAAGATGATGGCGCAGCTCTACGACGTCGACGTGCGGACCATCAACTACCACCTGAAGACCATCTTCACGGACAGCGAGCTGGAGGAGGACGCAGTTATCCGAAGTTTTCGGATAACTGCCGCCGACGGCAAGACCTACGACACCAAGCACTACAATCTCTCAGCCATCATCGCCGTCGGCTACAAGGTCAAATCCGAGCGCGCGGTGCAGTTCCGCAAGTGGGCCACGCGCGTCGTCGAGGAGTTCACCATCAAGGGCTTCGCGATGGACGACGAGCGCCTCAAGCGCGGCGGCTCCGTCCTCAGCGACAAGTACTTCGAAGAGCAGCTCCAGCGCGTCCGCGAGATCCGGCTGTCGGAGCGCAAGTTCTACCAGAAGATCACCGACATCTACGCGACCTCCGTCGACTACGACGTGACGGCGCAGGCCACCAAGCGCTTCTTCGCCACCGTGCAGAACAAGCTGCACTGGGCCATCCACGGGCAGACCGCCGCCGAGGTCATCGTCGACCGCGCCGACGCGACCAAGGAGCACATGGGCCTCCAGAGCTGGGCCGACGCGCCCTTGGGGAAGGTCCAGAGGTTCGATGTGGTCGTGGCCAAGAACTACCTGGCCGAGCACGAGCTCGCGCAGCTCTGGCGGCTGGTGAACGCCTACCTCGACGTGGCCGAGGACATGGCGCTCCGCAAGATCCCCATGACCATGCAGGACTGGGAGACGCGGCTGAACCGCTTCCTCGCCGCGACCGATCGCGAGGTGCTGCAGGACGCCGGCAAGGTGACCGCCGAGATCGCCAAGGCGCACGCCGAGAGCGAGTTCGAGAGGTATCGCATCGTGCAAGACCGCCTCTTCGAGAGCGATTTCGACCGCGTCGTTGCCGAGACCAAGCGCCTCGGCGAGGGAGCCGCGAAGGCGACGTCACGCAAGGGAAAGAAGCCATGATGCGGCCCACCCAGACCGACGACCCAGGCGTCCTCGTGGAGCTCGAGGCGTCCGCGCACGCCGAAGTGCTCCTCCCAGCCGACGCCCACGTTATCGGCGAGCCCGTCACGGTCACGCAGATCCGCTACTCGGGGTTGCCGCGGGTAGGCCTCCTCGCGACCTGCCGCCGCGGCGACCTCACGTACGAGCTGGGTCTTGCGGACGTGGTGTTTCCGACAGCGAGCGCTGGCGCCTCCCTCGTAGCGCGCTACCGCACGTGGCTCGGCCTCGCACCGAGCATGGCGCGGGGGCCCGAGGCCGCGCGCCCGCACAAGGTCGAGGTCGACGACATCGTCGTCGGCAGACCAGTCGACCTCGTCGTGCTCGCATGCAAGTCGAATGCGCTGCGTTGCCGCCTCCTCGGTTCTGCCCGCGAGGTCACACTCCGCACGGCGGTGCGTGACGAGATCCCCGGCTCGATCATCACCGTGACGCCGAAGAAGCAGTGGACGCACGCGCGGCATCCGTACCTCTCAGGCGACGTGTCGGCCGTGCGGATCGACGCATCCGTGCTCGGCCTCGTGCCTCTCGCGCTGCACCGGGAGGACGAGCCAACCCCTGAGTCCAGAGGTCGCGACGCAGTCGGCGATGGGCGCCCGGTGTACCGGCTGGCCCAGAGCGCACCTGCAAGCGACGAGGCGGGAGTAGACCTCATCGTCGATGCCCAAGAGTGCATCGACGCGCGAGCGTACGCCGAGGCCGACGAGCTGCTCCACAAAGTGATCGCGCTCGACCTGCGCCACCTCGACGCGCACGCGTTGCTCGGCGAGCGCAATCTCTCGAGCTGGCCCGCGCTCGCGCTCCATCACTTCGAGCTGGGCGTAGCCATCGGCTCGCTCACCGTGGGCGAGGACTTCGAGGGCGTGCTGCCGTGGGGGCTCGTCGAGAATCGCCCCTTCCTCCGCTGCCTGCATGGGCTCTCGCGTGCGCTCCTGCGCCGCGATCGGCGCGCGGACGCGGCCGCAGCGTTGCGACGGCTCGTTCGCCTCGACCCGGCCGACCAGCTCTGTGCGCGCGAGAGCCTTGCGGCGATCGAGGCGGGGAGGACGTGGCGCGAGATGGAGACGGCGCCATGAGCGAGTACCAGTGTTACGAGTTCGTTGCGCTCGATCGACCACTCACGGCGAAGCAGCTGGCCGAGCTGCGCGGGATCTCGACGCGCGCGGAGATCTCCCCGACGCGCTTCTGGAACGAGTACCAGTGGGGCGACCTCAAGGCCGACCCGGCGAAGCTCATGGAGCGCTACTTCGACGCGCACCTGTATTTCGCGAACTGGGGCACGCACCGGCTCATGCTGCGCATGCCGAAGGCGCGCGCCGACCTCAAGGCGCTCAAGCCATACTTCGGCAACGGGCACGCGGCGCGCTTCGCGAACGTCGGCGACCACGTGCTGCTCGATCTCAGCAGCGACACCGAGGAGCCCGAGTACGACGAGCAGAGCCAGGGCTCGCTCGCCGCGCTGTCTCCGCTCCGAGCAGAGCTGATGCGGGGCGACCTGCGTCCCGCCTATCTGGCGTGGCTGCTCGCGGTCAACGCGGACGACGTCGACGACGACGCAGAGGAGCCGTCGGTTCCCGCCGGGCTCGCGGAGCTGACCGCGGCGCAGGAGGCGATGATCGAGTTCCTGCGCATCGACGTCGACCTCGTCGCCGCCGCTGCGAGCGCGAGTGCTGCCTCGACCGAGGACGGCGCACCGTTTCGACGATGGCTCGCGGCGCTCTCGGCCAAGGAGAGGGACGCGTGGCTGAGGCGCGCGGCGGACGAGCCCGACCTCGCACTCGGCGGCGAGCTGCTTCGTGCGTTTCGGGCGACGGCCAAGGGTGAACATGCCGGTGCTCGCCGCACCGTCGGTGAACTGCGAGCGCTTGCCGAGACGCAGCGAGGGGAACGGGAGAAGGCCGAAGCGGCGCGCGCGAAGAAGGCCAGGGCCGCCACCGAGGCGGCCCGCCAGCGACACCTGACGAAGCTCGCTCGCGACGTCGATGGCGCCTGGGCGAAGCTCGAGAAGCTCGTGGAGTCGAGCGGCTACGACGAGGCCGTGAAGCTAGCGGTCGACCTGCGCGACCTCGCGGAGCGTGAGAAGACCGCTGCGGCATTCGCCAAACGCTTCGAGGCCCTGCGCAAGAGACAACTTCGGCGCCGCGGCTTCTTCGATCGGTGGAAGCGCGCGAGCGGGACCGGATCAGGAGAACGGTGACGCCGATGGCTGCGCGATGCCGATCACAAGGCGCGAAAGAGGGGCCGATGACGTCGAAGGACGGTGTTGCGTTCGATGTCGAGCAAGGGCTCATCGAGCTGCCTGGCACGCCGGTTCGGTGGATCTGGGCGTTCACCTGTCCGACGCCGAAGTGCGCATGCAGGGTGGCGATCGTCCTGTCGGCGCCGGGAGCTCGCGAGATTCTCCTCGAACGCGGTCGACCCGTTGCCGACGCCTGGCTCGGGCACGCGCACTACGGCCAGGCCGCGCAGGACCTGCAAGACGTCGTGGCGTTCGCCATCGACCTCGACACGCTCACGCTCTTCCCTCCCGTGGGTGACGCGCCGCTCGACGCGGCCGTGCAGCCAGGGGTGAAGCAGGTTGCCGACCGTCTCGACGACGACGCGCTCGATACGATCGCGCGCGTCTGGCACCGCGGCAAGAGAGAGCAACCGCCGCCCGAGCCCGGCGCGGATGGCGCGAAGATCGAGGTCGAGGGCTGGCGTCCTGGCGATCTCGTAGTCTGGGACGACGCACGGCCTTCGCTGCGCGGGGACACCTACATCTTCGACGAGCGCATCTTCGAGGCTCTCGAACTCTACTGCGTGGAGCCCGACTGCGCCTGCGGCGAGGTCATCGTGGACTTCGGCGCTGTCGTTCCGCGCGGCGCGCCGCACCCGGGGCACATCGAGTTCGACGGCGAGGCAGCGACCCTCCGTCCCGGACATGAGCGACAGCGGGAGCGCCTGACCGAGTTGTGGACTGCATACTGCGCGCGCCACCCGCGCCACCAAGAACGCTTCGCGCGGCGAAGCGCGACCATGCACGGTCTCGCCGGGTGCATCGTCGCCGCACCACCGAAGCCGAAGGTCGGCCGCAACGAGCTGTGCCCTTGCGGGTCGGGCAAGAAGTCCAAGAAGTGCTGTGGGGTTGCATGACGACGAAGCGCAGCCGCCGAGACCCCTACTCCTGGACCGTCGTCCGCCTGCCCGAGCGCGACCTCGCGGAGCTCGTGCTCGAGTTTGCTGCGCCGCTGCTCGAGAGGCGAGGCCCAGCGCCGGGCATCAACGAAGCGCGCGCGGCGGTCGCGCTCGCGGTCACGTTCTGGAACGCGAGCGTCCTCGCCTCGAAGCGCTGGGAGTACCCGCGGGTCAAGGAGCTGAACGAGCTGAAGAAGCGCATGCGGGGGCGTCAGGCCTCCCGCGACGATGCCGCGACCTTCGACCTGCTCACGGAGCGCGGGCGCGAGCACCGGCTCGATCCGCGGCTCGTCGCGAGCTGGACCTACGAGGCAGACGCCGCTGGCGTGCCGCGCCTCGAGTGCACGATGGCCCTCCCTGACGGCGTGAAGGCCGAGGTCCCGCTGCCGATCGAAAAGCGCGTCTCCATCGCCGGCAAGTTCCTCGACGAGGTGCAGATCTCGCAGGGCGGGAACACGTCCTTGGGCTTCCCGGTGGACCGTCACCGCGGCGTGATCGGTGAGGACGGGACTGCGACGGTGTACGCGATGATGCCGTCGGCTCTGCAGCTCTTCGCGGAGGGCAGCCTGTCTCGCGTCGGCGGCGATCCGGTCGAGGTCGCCATCGGCGGTCGGAAGCTTGGGTCGATGGTGCTCACCGAGGTCCGTTGCGGCGGCGAGAACTATCGACACGACATCGCCGTGCTCGTCTTCCGGCCCGCGAACGGCGAGGCCAGCTCGTGACCTCGCCGCGGACACCTTCTCACCGACTCTCGCGTCCGCACTCTGGCCGCCGTTCGATCCCCGAGAACGCGCCCACCGACTCGAACCCCACCACCACGCCTCCGTTCAACGCCGCCCCCCGCGAAATCCCGCCGTTTCACGCGCGTTCGCCTTCTCCACGCGCCGCCCACCGCG
>Ga0214473_10001747_pt1 | contig 27862 bp, 19 predicted proteins | sample RVTome_7_FD_203509 | JGI IMG/M metagenome (GOLD analysis project Ga0214473, IMG submission 203509) | Soil microbial communities from uranium-contaminated site in the Upper Colorado River Basin, Wyoming, United States - RVT98D197 | ecosystem: Environmental > Terrestrial > Soil > Contaminated >...
GCGCAATCGCTCTCACCTCAAGGAAGAGGGCGAATAAACCCTCGACCACACGGGGGCGACAACTTGCCCCACAACAGCGAGTTAGAGTCTCTTAAGACAGAAACTAGTTAGCAGGCGTCGCCGTGGGTAATGAGGAGGGCTCCTGCCCTCAAATCCCCCTCAGTCGTGTGCCTGAGCGGCAAGGCGCGCCGCGAAGCGTCCTCCCACCGTTGCGGAGGCAGACTACTCCCCCTCCGGGGGAGGTGGTCAAGCGAAATCTGGCGGCCTTGGCGGCCTGGCGGTGTTTCCCCGGGTCCAGGATGTGATCCGCCATTCTCGCCAGCCATTCCCAGCGGGTCCATCGTTCCGAAGTTCCGTCCGAGAGTCGTCCTCATGTACTCTGTGAGTGCCGAAGCACCGCATTGCGACAGATCGAGAAGAAGCTCGCGCCGTTTCCGGAATATCGCCCGAGCGGATGCCCAGGGGCAAGTCGACCTGGCCGCACGGCTCACACGCCGCGACGGCAGCCTCGTCGAGGCCGAGGGCGCGGGGGAGACGCTGCCGGCCGCTGCGCCGAACGCCATCGCGCTGCGCCGCGCGCGCGCGAACGCCGTGGTCGACCGGGTCGCGGACATGTACGATCAGCGCTGACGGAAGCGCCGGAGCACGGCCGCTTTCGAGTTCCGGCGGAACTCGCGGCTGCCCGGTCGGATCGAGTCCGAGGGTTGTGCCGTGACCCGCCGAAGCGGGTTGGCTGTCACGCGGAGTGCTACCGCTACGCCAGACGCAGCGGCAACCTGCGCAAGCGCTTGCCGGTCGCCGCGAAGACGGCGTTGGCCACCGCCGGGCCGATCAGCGCGGTCCCCGGTTCGCCGATGCCGGCCGGCTTCTCATCGCTCTCCACGATGTGCATCTCGATCGCCGGCGACTCCGGCATGCGCACCACCTGGTAGTCGTGGAAGTTGCTCTGCTGCACGCGGCCATCCTTCAGCGTGATCTCGCCATACAACACCGCGGACAGGCCGTAGATGATGCTGCCTTCGAGCTGCTGCCGGACGATGTTGGGGTTCACCATTCTCCCGGGATCGGCCGCGACCGCCACGCGATGCACGCGGATCGTGTTGCCGGTGACCGAGACCTCCGCCACCTGGGCCATCGCGGTGCCGTAGCCTTCCATGAGCGCGATGCCCCGGGCCCGGCCTGCCGGCAGCGGCTTGCCCCACCCGGCCTTCTCCGCCGCCAGCTCCAGCACCCGCCTCAAGCGAGGGTGCTTGTCGAGCAGGGCGCGACGGAACTCGTAGGGGTCCTTGCCCGCGGCCAGCGCCATCTCGTCCATGAACGACTCGTAGGCGAACGAGTTGAGCGCATGCGCCACCGAGCGCCAGTAGCCGACCCGCAGACCCGTGTCGTGGATCACGACGTCGGCGAGCTGGTTGGGGATGTCGTAAGGCACAGCACCCGCTTCGGCCATGAACGGATCGAAGCCGTCCTTGACCACGGGCGGGAACAAGCGCGACGTCACCGAGGGCGAGGTCAGGTGGAACTTCAACACCAGCGGCCTGCCCTGTGCGTCGAGCGCGCCCGAGAGCTGGTGGTAGCTGAGGGGCCGGCAGAAGTCGTGCGTCATGTCGTCTTCGCGCGTCCATACCAGCTTGACGGGGCCGCCGCCGATCGCCTTCGAGATCTCCACTGCCTGGGTGACGAAGTCGACGTCGATGCGCCGCCCGAAGCCGCCGCCGAGGAACGTGGTGCGCACGGTCACCTGCTCGGGCTTGAGGCCCGTCAACTGCGTCGCCACGCCCGCGGCCAACTGCTGGAACTGGGTGGGGCCGTAAACCAGGCAGGAGTCCTTGCGCACGTCGGCCGTGAAGTTCATCGGCTCCATCGCGGCATGGGCCAGGAACGGCAGCTCGTATTCCGCTTGCACGGTCTTCGCGGCGCCCTGCATGCCTGCGTCCACGTCGCCCTGCTTCTTGATCAGCGCGCCCGGCTTGGCGGCGGCCGCCTTGAGCGCGCTCGCGATGCCGGCGGTGTCGAGCATCTTCCCCGCGCCCTCGTCCCACTTGATCTCGAGCGCGTCGCGGGCGACGTTCGCACGCCACCAGGTATCTGCCACGACGGCGACGCCGTCTGAGATCTGGACCACGTGCTTCACTCCCGGCATCGACCTGGCCCGGCCAGCGTCCAGGCTCGCCACCTTGCCGCCGATCACCGGGCACTGCGCGAGCGACGCGTACAGCATGCCCGGCAGCTTGACGTCGATGCCGAACTCGGCCGTGCCGTCGATCTTGGCCGCCGAATCGAGACGGTTGACCGGCTTGCCGACGTAGCGGGAGTCCTTGTGCTCCTTCAGCTTCACGTCCTTGGGTAGCGGCAGCTTGGATGCAGCATCGGCCAACTTGCCGTAGCTGGCCTTTTCGCCACCCGGCCCGTGGACCCAGCCGTTCTGCGCCCGACAGGCGGACGTATCGACACCCCACTTCAGCGCCGCAGCCGCGACGAGCATCGTGCGCGCCTGGGCTCCGGCGATGCGCAGTTTGTCGTAGCCCTCGACCACCGACGTCGAGCCGCCGGTGAGCTGGCCCCCGATCAGGCTGTTGATATAGGCCTCGCCGGCCGGCGCAGTCTCGACCTCGATCTTCGTCAGGTCGACCTCGAGCTCCTCGGCCACCAGCGTCGGGAGCGCGGTGTAGACGCCCTGGCCCATCTCGGAGCGCGCCGAGAGGATCGTGATGCTGTCGTCGCTGCCGATCCTCACCCAGGCGTTCGGCATCGACGTGGTCACCGGCGCGCTCGCGGAGTAGGCGCGCCCTTCGGGCAGCGCGACGCCGAGGATCAGGCCGCCGCCCACGGCGGCGCCGGTCTTCAGGAACTCGCGCGGGAAGAACTGGCGAGTGGTTCCATGATCACTCTCCCTTGCGGCCTGCCGCCATGTGGATCGCGGCGCGGATGCGGGGATACGTTCCGCAACGGCAGATGTTGCCCGCCATGGCTTCGTCGATGTCTGAATCGCTCGGGTTGGGCTTCTGGGCGAGCAGCGCCGTCGCGCTCATGATCTGGCCTGCCTGGCAGTAGCCGCACTGCGGCACGTCGAGCGCCGCCCACGCGGCCTGCACTCTCTGGCCGGCAGGCGTCGTGCCGACGGCCTCGATGGTCGTGACCTTCTTGCCCGCCGCGTACGAAAGCGGCGTGCTGCAAGAACGCACCGGCGTGCCATCGACATGCACGGTGCAGGCGCCGCACAGAGCCGCGCCGCAACCGAACTTGGTGCCGATCATGCCGAGGTTGTCACGGATGACCCAGAGCAGCGGCGTGTCCGACTCGGCGTCGACACTGCGGGCCTTGCCGTTGATGTGGAGACTGATCATGCTCTCCTCCCCTGCGGTCGAGCGGGCGGATTATTGCGTCCGTTCCGGCAGGAAGCAAAACGATAAGCGATAGTTCAGTCCTGCCTGACCTTCTCGTACTCGCGCCGGGCCGCTAGCAGAATCGGGATGTCCTCGTCCGCTTCCTTCCAGAGCGCGAAGAAGTCCTGGTAGCCGCGGCGGCTCGCCGCGGCGTCGCCGGCGAGGGCATGAGCGCGCGCCAGACCCAGGTGCGAGAGCGGCCACAGCAGCGAGAGCGGATCAAGCGTGCGGTTGTCGAGGACCTTCTGGAACTCGCGCGCCGCGTCCTTGCCCTGGCGCAGGTCCAGGTAGGCCTGGCCCCGCAGGTACACGACCCGGTGGCCCGCCAGGGCGCCCAGCTCGTAGGGCGACGCCTCCTTCAACGCCTCGATCGCGCCCGCCGGGTTGCCGCGGGCGAGCTGCACGGCCGCGCGGGGATGGGCGAACCAGACGGCCTGCCACAGCGTCGCCGCAGGGAAGCGGCGCGCCACGGCGTCCACCAGCGGCTGTGCCTGGTCCGGGCTGCCCGCGAGGGCCAGGGCCAGACCGCCTTCAAGGGCGTTGGCGAAGCCGCGGTCGAGGCCGAGCGCCTCCTGAGCGCGCTCGCGGGCCCTGGCACTGCTGCCGAACAGCGCCTCCATCTGCGCTTCGCGAACGACGAGGCCTGCGGACGCCTCCTTCGACTGCTCGATCATTCGGACGGCCTCCGCCGTCAGCTCGCGGCTGCGGGCGCGGCGCCCCGCCTGAGCCGCCACTGCGGCCTCGCCCCCTTTGAAGAAGTACTCACTGGGCCGGCCGCGCGCCCGTTCGACCTCGCGGCGCATGCCCTCGGCGTCACCTTGCAGGAACGCGATCTGGAACAGCGCCAGGTGCAGGCTGTCGCGCTCTAGCTTCCGCTCGAAGGCCTGCTGCACGACGGCCTTGGCCTCGTCGAGCCGGTTGAGGGCGATGAACAGGAAGGCGAGGTCTTGGTAGCCCCAGGCTCCCGCCGACCCGACACGCATCTCCTCGCGAGCGGCTTCCGCCGCCCGCTCGTATTGCCCCAGGTTGGAGTACGCCGCACTCAGGTAGTTGTAGGGTGTGGCGTCGCGCGGGTACACGCGTGTCCACTGCTCGAGCACCTCCTTCTCCTTGAAGGTCTCGCCGGTCACGCTGCTGTAGTAGCGCACCGCGATGTAGAACCGCTCGCGCTCGCTGACGCGGTCGCGGCGTTCGAAGGCCTTTGCGGTGTACTGGTTCCCCAGCTCGACCGCTCCGAGGTTCCCATGCACGGCCCCCAACTTCGCTAGACCCATCGCGAAATTCGGGTCCAGCTCGACCGCCCGCTGCAGGAAGGGCAAGCCCTCGAGGTCCCCACGGGTGGAGCGCAGGCTCTCCGCCGTGGTGAAAGCCTTGAGGGCTTCCAGGGAAGACGTAGTGGCCTGCTCGATGGGGGTGTCGTATTTTTGGATCGAGGCGAGCGACTCGCCCAGCCGCTCTCGAAGTCGGGAGGAGGCCTGGCCCAGCGCTTTCAGAACCGTCTCCTTGCTCTCCGCCTCGGCCTGCTCCCGGCCGATCGAGTCGCCGCTGCGGGCGTTCAGCGCCTCGAGCGTCACGACGTACTGGCTGCCCAGCGCGGCGATCGAGCCGGTGAGCAGCGCCTTGATCGCTTCGCGCTCGCAGATCTCGCGTCCGATCGCCGCGGTGATGCGCTCTGCGGGAGGCCGCCCCATGAAGCCCAGCGTCTGGCGAATGCGGTCGTCGGAGACGATGTTGAGGAACGGGGACTGCCCGAGCTGGACGGCGAGCGCCTGGCGCAGCGTGCCGTCGAAGACCGCGTCTCCGGTCGTGTTGGCGAAGTCGGCGATCAGGACCTCGTCGCGCTCGGTGAGCGCCTGGCCGCGCCGCACAGACAGAAGCGCACCTGCGGCGATCGCCGCGACCAAGAGACCGGCCGCGACGAAGCGCGAGCGGCGGGTCGGCAGCACGCGCGCCACGCTCGTGGAGATCGCGCTCCGGGCGACTGAGGACGTGGCCGTCGGCCCGGCTGCCGGCTCGGAGGCCGCCGCTTCGGCGTCGACCATGGCCCGTGATGTCGACCGCCCCGAGTCGCTGTCGCGCTTGAGGCGACGGAGGTCCGCCTCCATGTCGGCGGCGGTCTGATAGCGCAGCTTGGGGTCCTTCTCAAGGGCCTTCAAGATGATCCGCTCCAGCTCGGCGGGCAGGCCGGGGTTGAGACGCTGCGGCGGGACTGGCGCCTTGCCCAGGATGGCCTCGAACACGACCGCCGACGTCGTTCCGGGGAAGGCCTGGCGGCCCGTCGCCATCTCGTAGAGCACGAGGCCGAAGGAGAAGAGGTCGCTGCGCGCGTCCAGTTCCTTGCCACGCGCTTGCTCAGGCGACATATACGCGACCGTTCCGACCGCCGCGCCGGGGCTCGTCAAGTGCTCCCCGTCAGGCGCTTGCGTCGGCAACGCCGAGTCCGCGGTCGAGTGGTCCGGCATCAGCTTCGCGAGGCCGAAATCCAGCACCTTGGCCTGGCCGCGGCGGGTCACGAAGATGTTGGCGGGCTTGATGTCGCGATGGAGGATTCCCTTGGCGTGGGCCGTGTCGAGGGCGTCAGCGATCTGGATGGCCTGGTCCAGTAGTGCGTCCGTCTCGACGGGCTGGCCACCGATCACGTGCTTAAGGGTCTTGCCCTCCAGCATCTCCATGACCATGAAGTGCTGGCCTTCGTGCGCGTCGATTTCGTGAATGACGCAGATGTTCGGATGGTCCAGGGCCGAGGCTGCCCGGGCTTCACGTTGGAAGCGCTCGATGGCCAGGGGGTCCTGGGACATCTCCGGGGGGAGGAACTTGAGCGCGACGCTGCGCCCGAGCCGCGTGTCCTCGGCCCGATAGACGACACCCATGCCGCCACCGCCCAGCTTCTCGAGGACCCGATAGTGCGAGACGGTCTGGCCGATCATGCCTGGCTGACCTCCTGTCCGGTGACTGCGGGATTGTATCCTCGGGGCGGCGGCGACGGAATCCGACCCCGACGCGCCCGCAGTGCTATCCTGCCGGGACCCCAGGAGGGATGCTCATGACCCGAACCCTGCCCGTCGTGCTCGCCGCCGCGCTGTTCGCCTGCGCTCTTCCCGCGATCGCCCAGGCGGCGGACGCGGCGGCGCAGCTCAAGGCGATCCTCGACGAGGCCTGGGAGGTCCAGCTCCGCGAGGAGCCGCTGCTGGCGACGCGCGTGGGCGACAAGCGCTACGACGACCGCCTGCCGGCCGTCGCGCCCGCCGACTTCGAGCGCCGGGCCGCCTTCGCTGGGGGCGTCCTGGAACGGCTCGCGTCCGTCGACCGCGCCGCTCTCTCCGCCACTGACCGGGTCAACCACGACATGTTTAGGCGCATCGTGGAAGACGACTTGACCGAGCTGCGCTTTCGCACCTGGCGCATGCCGCTGAACGCGGAGGGCAGCTTCCACAGCGGCTTCGCGCGGTTGCCCTTCTCGACCCCGTTGCAGGACACGAAGGACTACGAGAACTACCTCGCGCGCCTGCTGGCATTCCCCGCTTACGCACGGCAGCAGACGGAGAACATGCGGGAGGGGATCCGCAGCCGCTTCGTCCAGCCGCGGGTGATCCTCGAGGGCTTCGAGGGAACGATCACGCCGCACATCGTGGACGACGCCGAGAAGAGCGTCTTCTGGAAGCCGTTCGCAGCGTTCCCGAACAGCGTGCCCGAGGCCGACCGCGAGCGCCTCCGGGCCGCGGGCAGGGCCGCGATCCAGACGCACGTGATCCCGGCTTATCGCGGCTTCCTCGAGTTCATGACGAAGGAATACCTGCCGAAGGCCCGCGCGAGCATCGGAGCCGTCGAGCTACCCCAGGGCCGCGAGTACTACGCCTATCTCGTCAAGCACTTCACGACACTTGAGGTGACGCCTGACCAGGTCCACGAGATCGGGCTCAAGGAGGTCGCCCGCATCAAGGCCGAGATGGCGGACGTGCTCAGGCAGGTGAAGTGGGAGAAGAGCTTTCCGGAGTTCCTCGAGTTCCTGCGGAAGGACCCGCGTTTCTACCCGAAGACGGCCGAGGAGCTGCTGAAGGAAGCCTCGTTCATCGCGAAGAAGATGGACGGCAAGCTGCCATCGCTCTTCAAGACGCTGCCCCGGCAGCCGTACGGTGTCGAGCCGGTCCCCGGCGACGTCGCCGCCAAGTACACGGCGGGCCGCTACAGCGGGGAGCCCATTGAGAGCGATCGTGCGGGGATGTACTGGGTCAATACCTACGCGCTCGACACGCGGACGCTCTACACGCTCGAGGCGCTGACCCTGCACGAAGCCGTGCCGGGCCACCACCTCCAGACCTCTCTCCAGCAGGAGCTGCAGGGGCTGCCTGCGTTCCGGCGCCACGACTACGTGAACGCGTTCGGCGAGGGCTGGGGCCTCTACTCGGAGCGGCTGGGCCTCGAAGCCGGTTTCTATCAGGATCCCTACAGCAACTTCGGCCGTCTCACCTACGAGATGTGGCGCGCCTGCCGGCTGGTCGTCGACACCGGCATGCACTGGAAGGGATGGACGCGCGACCAGGCACTGAAGTACCTGGCCGACAACACCGCGCTTTCCCTGCACGAGGTCACGACCGAGACCGATCGCTACATCGGCTGGCCGGGTCAGGCGCTGGCCTACAAGATGGGCGAGCTGAAGATCCGAGAATTGCGGAAGCGAGCGGAAGGCGCGCTGGGGCCGCGCTTCGACGTCCGCGAGTTCCACGACGCGGTCCTCAGCAACGGCTCGGTGCCGCTCTCCGTGCTCGAGGCCCAGATCGACGCGTACATCGCGGAGGCAAGCACGGGCGGTCCTCGAGAGAAATAGAATGTCCCGAATGAACTACAAGCTGGCGCAAGCTCTTGGCCTTTGGCTCCTCCCGCTCGGGGCGGCCCCCGCTCCCACACCGTCTGAGCAGGCTCAGGGCCTCGCGCAGGCGATCAAGCCCAAAGTGCTGGGCTGGTTCAAGGACCTGCACGAGCATCCGGAGCTGGGTCACGAAGAGAAGCGAACAGCCGGCCTCGTCGCTTCGCAGCTTCGCGCACTCGGGATCGAAACCCGAACCGAAGTAGGGAAAACCGGAGTCGTCGGTCTGCTCAAGGGAGCCCGCCCGGGCCCCAGCGTCGGCCTGCGTGCCGATATGGACGCTCTGCCCGTCACCGAGATGACGGGCCTCCCCTACGCGTCCAAGGCTCGGACGGTTTATCGCGGGGAGGACGTCGGCGTCATGCACGCTTGCGGCCATGATTCCCACACCGCGATCCTGATGGGCGCGGCGGAGGTCCTGAGCCAGCTGCGCACCCAGATCGCGGGCAGCGTGATGTTCGTCTTCCAGCCCGCGGAGGAGGCGGCGCTTCCTGGTGAGCGGAGCGGGGCCGAGCTGATGCTGGAGCAGGGGCTCTTCGAGATCGCGACACCGGCCGCGCTGTTCGCCTTGCACGCGTCGCCCCGGCTTCGGACGGGACAGTTCGCCCTTCGCGAGGGACCGGCGATGGCGAGCGAGGACAACGTCATCATCGTCGTCAAGGGCGTCGGAACCCATGCCTCCCGCCCCTGGGACGGAATCGACCCCGTCACCATCGCCGCTCAGATGCTGACTCAGATCCAGACCATCGTCAGTCGTCAAGTGAACATCGCGCGGGCGCCCGCGGTGGTGTCGTTCGGGGTGATCCGCGGAGGAGTGCACGCGAACATCATTCCCGACGAGGTGAAGCTCGAGGGGACAATTCGGGCCTTCGATCAGAAGATGCGCCTCGACATCCAGGAGCGGCTGAAGCGCATCGTGGCCCACGTCGCCCTGAGCTTCTCGACCAGCGCCGAGGTCTCGATCCGTCCCGTGAACCCCGTGACGGTGAACGATCGAGACCTCGCGCGCCGGATGAGGCCGACCCTCGAGGCGGTCGCCGGGAAGGACAACGTCTTCGAATCAGAGCTCGTTCTCGGAACCGAGGACTTCGCGAATTTCGCTATGCGGGTTCCGGGGATGTACATGTTCATGGGCGTCACCGGCCCGGGTCGGGATCCCGCTGCGGCTCCCGCGAATCACTCCGCCTATTTCCAGGTCGACGACGAGGCTTTCGTCCCGGGGGTCACGATGCTGACCCGTCTCGCGCTCGGTTACCTGGGCCTCTCGAAGTAGGTCGGATCCCAGATGGCCCGAGTGGGAGCGCGGGTGTTGCCGACGAGGGTATTGCCGGCCCTGCTCGTCCTGGCCGCTTCGGCGGCGGCCCAGGACTGGCCGCAGTGGCGCGGCCCGAACCGCGACGGGATCGCCCCGGGGTTCGTCGCGCCCGCCTCCTGGCCGCACACGCTCCGGAAGGGCTGGCAGATCCCGGCGGGCGCCGGCCATTCCTCGCCGGTCGTTGCAGGCGAGCGGGTCTTCGTCTTCTTCCGCGAGGGCGAGGAGGAGGTCGTCGCGGCCTTCGACCTCGCGAGCGGCAGGCCGGTGTGGCGGCAGAGCTATCCGGCGCCGTATTCCATGAATCCCGCTGCGTTCAGCCACGGCAAGGGTCCGAAGTCGACGCCACTGGTACACGAGGCACGCCTGTACACCCTCGGGATCGGCGGGGTCCTGTCGTGCTTCGAATCGGGGAGCGGCCGGCTCGTCTGGCGCAAGGAATTCTCGAAGGAGTTTCGCGAGACCTCGCCGCTCTACGGCGCGGCGCTGTCGCCCGCGATCGAGGGCGACTTGCTGTTCGCTCACGTGGGCGGCCCAGGCGACGGGGCCTTCACGGCGTTCGGCGCGAAGACCGGCGCCGTGCGCTGGGCCGCCAAGGGCGACGGCCCCGCGTACGCTTCCCCGGTAGTCGCGACTCTCGCCGGCACGCGCCAGGTGGTGACCCAGACGCAGAACCACGTGGCGGGATTCGCGGCCGAGACCGGCCAGCGGCTCTGGGCCTTGCCGCTCACGACGGACTACGACCAGAACACCGTGACGCCGGTAGTGGACGGCGACCGCGTGATCTACTCCGGGCTCGACAAGGGCGTCCACGCGGTGCGCATCGTCCGGCGTGGTCCTGCGTTCTCGGTGGAGCCCTCCTGGGACAACCCGGAGGTCTCGCTCTACCTCAGCTCGCCGGTGCTGGCCGGGGGACGCCTCTGCGGACTCTCGCATCGCAAGAAGGGGCAGTTCTTCTGCCTCGACGCAGCTACGGGGCGCACGCTGTGGCTCTCCGACGGCCGCCAGGGCGACAACGCCGCTCTTGTGGCTGCCGGGGACCATCTGCTGTTCCTGACGACCGAGGCGCGGCTCGTCGTCGCGCGCAGGGACACCCCCGCCTTCGCGCCCGTGGCGACGTACACGGTGGCCGACAGCCCGACCTGGGCGCATCCTGCGCTGGCCGGACGCGCGCTGATCGTGAGGGACGCGTTGCGCCTCGCGCTGTGGCGCCTGGAGTAGGTCAAGGAGGGCTCCATGAGCTGGATCCTGTTCGTCGCCGGCGCCGTGCTGTCCTGGGGTCTTTACGGGCCAGCGCTGCATCGCGGGCAGGTTGCGCTCGGCAACCCGCTGCGCGCCCTGCTCTGCGTGGGCGTCGCCTATTTCCTGATCGGCGTCCTGGTGCCGGTCGTGGCGCTCTCCTACCAGGGTCAGCTCAACGGCTTCACCACGGCCGGCACATGGGCCGCCACGCTGGCCGGGGCGCTGGGCGCCTTGGGCGCGGTCTGCATCATCTGGGCCTTCAAGGCCGGTGGCCTTCCGACGTACGTGATGCCGCTCGTCTTCGGGGGCGCGCCGCTCGTGAACGTGTTGTTCTCGCTCTGGCAGCACCCCCCGAAGGCCGCGCCGAGCCCGCTGCTCTACGTCGGCTTCCTGCTGGCCTCCCTGGGCGCGGGGCTCGTGCTGTACTACAAGCCCCAATCCTGAGCGCGTAATCTCCATGGTCCTATGACTAAGGGGCCCGTGACGAAGGGAGGACCCGTGCACAAGATGAACCACCGGAATCTGGTCGCGATCGGCGCGCTCGCCCTGCTCGGACCCACCACTGCCGCTGCCGCCGAGCGCGTCGACCTGATCGTCCGCGACGCGTGGGTCCTGACGATGGACGCCGCCTGGACGACGCACGAGGCCGGTGTCGTCGCGATCCGAGGCGATTCGATCGTCGCCGTCGGCTCCGCCGAGCTGCTCAACCGCTACGAGGCCGACTCCGTGATCGACGCTGGCGGCGACATCGTGATGCCCGGGATGATCAATCTCCACAACCACATCCCGATGGTCGCCTTCCGCGGGCTGGGCGAGGACGGCGTCGCGGATCGGCTGTTCCGCTTCTTCTTCCCGCTCGAGAAGTCGCTGCTGTCGCGCGACCTGATCCGCATCGCCGCGCGGCACGGCGCGATCGAGCTGGCCCTCGGCGGCGTCACCCTGGTCGCCGACATGTACTACCACGAGGACGAGGTGGCGCGCTCGGTCGCAGAGGTCGGCATCCGTGGCGTGCTCGGTGAGACCGTGATCGGCTTCCCGGTGGTCGACGCGCCCGAGCCGTGGGGCGGCCTCGCCTACGCGGAGCGCTTCATCGCGGCGTGGAAAGACCATCCGCTGATCACTCCCGCGGTCGCGCCCCATGCGCCGTACACGGTGCCGCCGCAGTGGCTGATGAAGTCGAAGGCTCTCGCCGAGCGCGAGGGCGTGCCGATCCTGCTGCACATGGCCGAGTTCGCTCACGAGAAGCGCCTCACCGGCGAGCGGATCGGCGGCTTCCCGGAGGGCAAGTCGATCGTGCGCTACCTCGACGACGTTGGCTTTCTCTCCGACCGGCTGCTCGCCGCCCACGTCGTCTACGTCGAGGACGGGGATGCGGACATCCTGAAGCGCCGCGGCGTCGGCGTCAGCCACAACCCCAAGGCCAACCTGCGCGGAGCTTCGGGCATGTCGCCGGCGTGGGAGATGTTCCGGGCCGGCGTGGACATCGGTCTGGGAACAGACGGGCCGATGAGCTCGAACCAGATGGACGTGTTGAATGTCATGAACTACGCCGCCGGGGTCGCCCGCATCCTGGGGAAGGATGGCACGCGTTTCACGCCGAAGGAGCTGCTCTCCATGGCCACGATGGGCGGCGCGCGGGCCCTCGACATGGAGCACCGCATCGGCTCCCTCGAGGCGGGCAAGCGGGCTGATCTCGTCGTCGTGGACGTTCACGCGCCCAACATGCAACCGGCGTACGACCCCTACGCCACGCTCGCCTTCGCCGCCTACCCCGGGAACGTGCGCACCACCATCGTCGACGGTCGCATCGTCGTCCGAGACGGCGCGCTGCAGACCGTCGATCTGGAGGCCCACCGGGGCGAGTGGCGGGCGCTGACCGCGCGCGTGGCGGAGTTCGCGAAGACGCTCGAGTAAAGGCCGCCCCATGGACCCCTGGAATCCGCCGGAGGAGCAGCGATGATCACGAGGATGAGCCTGGTCCTGGCGCTCGCCCTGGGCACCCTGGCGCCCCTGCGAGCCGCGGAGGGCCCGCCCGTCAAGGTCCTGATCGATGCCGACACCGGCATCGACGACGCCATGGCGATCCTGTTCGCGCTCCGCTCCCCGACCCTCGAGGTCGTCGGGATCACCTCGGTCTTTGGCAACACGACGCTCGAGAACGCCACGGCGAACGCGCTGCGGCTCGTCGAGCTGGCCGGCGCGTCCGTTCCCGTCGCCCGCGGCGCCGCGGCGCCGCTCGTCAAGGAGCGACGCCCCGCCCCGACCTTCGTCCACGGCGCGGACGGCCTCGGCGAAGTGGCGGGTCCCCCGCCCACCGGCTCGCCCATCGAGGCGAGCGCGGCCGAGTTCATCGTCGAGACCGCTCGCCGCCACCCGGGCCAGATCACGCTAGTGCCGGTCGGGCCCCTGACGAACGTCGCACTGGCCCTGGCTCTCGAGCCGCGCCTGCCCAAGCTCGTCAAGCAGGTCGTCCTGATGGGCGGGGCCGCGCGCGTGCCGGGCAACGTCTCCCCCGTCGCCGAGGCGAACATCTCAAGCGACCCTCACGCGGCCGACATCGTGTTCAGGACGCCGTGGCCCGTGGTGATGGTCGGCCTCGACGTCACGACCGCTGTGAGGATGCCGGACGAGGTGCTGCGCCGCATCGCGGACGCCGAGCCGAGGCTCGGCGAGTTCATCTTCGCGATCAGCCGCTTCTACAAGCGCTACTACGAGTCGCGCGGCGTCACCGGCGGCTTCTACGTCCACGACCCGTCGGCGGTGGCCTACGTCGTCGACCCCGGGCTCTTCGAGACCGATCTCGCACGCGTACGGGTCGACTCCGAGGGCCTCGGGGCGGGCCAGACCATCGCGACGTTCGGGGCGCCGCCGGAGTTCTGGACGGCCTGGCACGAGGCGCCCGGAATCCGGGTGTGCCGGAAGGTCGACGCCGCGCGGTTCCTCCGCCTGTACGAATCGACGCTCAGTCGCTGAGCCTGCGGAGCCGTCGCCGGGCGATCGCTCAGTCGGGCGTCGCCTGGCGCATCAGCAGCTCGGCGGAGAGGTCGTGGAAGCGGTCCAGGTCGGACTGGACCCAGGCCTTGCGCACACCGGGCGGCTGCCCCTGGCGCAGCTCCCGGCCAGGGTGCTGCCGTAGCTGATGCCGTGGTCGAACCCCATCCAGGTCAGAACGCGAGGCGCATTCCGAGTTGGACCTGGCGGGCGGATGTGATCGTCGTGCGGATTCGCCCGAACGACGGTAACGGCTGTTCGTTGTCCGCTACGCCCGCGAAGGCCTGCAAGCTCGGGATGCCGAAGTTCGCGCGATTCAGGACGTTGAACGCCTCGGCTCGCAGCTCCACTTGCCCTGAGCGTCCCAGGCGTGACCACGGGACGCGCTTGACGAGCGCCAGATCAAGGACGCGGAGGTCCGGGCCGATGAGCGCCCCGCGGCCGAGGTTGCCGAGACGGCCCGCGGGCTGCAGCACGAAGGCTGTCGGGTCGAACCACTGCTCGGGGTTGCCGGTCACCGCATCCTCCGGAGTGCGCCCGGGCGCCAGGTCGGGCCGGTCGAGGCCCTGACCGGGGCCGAGCGAGGGCGACCAGCGCGAGCGCGAGCGGTTGGCCTGGACGAACGCGGTCAGCGGCGGGCCGCTGCGCATCTGACCGATCGCGGCGATCTGCCAGCGGCCGAGCAGTGCGCCCTTGAGGCCCTTGGCCTCGCGGGCGAACGGCAAGTCCCAGGTAACGTTCACGACCCAGTTGTGCTTTGCGTGGAAGTCGGAGAGGCCCCGGTTGTAGCTCGCGGCCGCGGTGCCCGGGAACTCTGGGAAGGCGTTGGTCGTGCCGTTGGTGGCGTCGGAGAAGAAGGTCGAAGCCTGGGTGGTGTCGATGCTGCGCGAGAAGGTGTAGGAGGACTGGAAGCTCATGCCCTTCGTGGAGCGACGCCGCAGCTCGACGACCAGAGCGTTGTACCAGGAGTCGCCGTCGCTGCGCTTCTGCTCGATGGTGGTGAACGCCGCGTTGGGCCGCGGAGCGGTGGGCGGGAAGAACACGCTCCCGTCCTGCAGCACCTGCGGCACGGGGATGTTCACGTCGCCGTTGCGCAGCAGCCGCTGGCCGCGCGAGCCTGCGTATCCCACGCTCACCACCGTGCTCCAGGGGAACTGGCGCTGCAGCATCAGGTTCCAGACGTGCACGCGCGGGTTCTCAACGTCCCACTGCACGGGCCGGATCGTGTTGCCGACACCGCGCTCGAAAGGCGGGTTGGGGAACGTGGGGTTCGCGATGATCACACGCGGCGTAGCGGGCGGATTTGTCACTGTCACGATCAGGTTCTGCTGGTTGTTGGTGTTGAAGTAAAGGCCGTAGCCGCCGCGCAGCGCCGTGGAGCCGTCGCCCAGCACGTCCCAGGCGAAGCCGACGCGCGGGGACAGGTTCTGGTAGGTGGGGTTCTGGTAGAGCTGTCCCGTGGTGGGCGCCGGGTCACTGAGGTTGACCAGTGTCGAGTCGCGCCCTTCGATGTCCTTGGGCAGCGTCGCGAACTCGTAACGCAGCCCGGTGGTCAGCGTCAGGCCCGACGTCAGGCGCAGGTCGTCCTGCAGGTAACCGCCCAGCAGCGTGAAACGCCAGTTGCGCTCGATGTCACCCTCCGGGGTCAGGCCCTGGAAGCGCGTGGCGCGGTTGCGCAGGAAGGACTCGAGGTTGGCGAACGTGTAGATCCCCAGGCTGAACGTGGGGTTGGACATGTCGTCCTTGTAGTGCTCCACCAGCGCCCCGGCCTTGAGGAAGTGGCGTCCGCGCGTATGGACGACGCCGTATTCGAGCCCGAGCACCCGCTGCCGCAGCGAGACGTCCGCCGAGGTCTGCGGCCCGAAGCGCGGGATCCCGCCGATGTCGATGTTGCCGACCTTGTCGCGCCCGGGAACGAAGGGCTGCAGCTCGACGTCCGCCTCCACGTCCTGGCCGATCCGCGTGCGGGCGAAGTTGACGCGCAGACTGTGCAGCGTGCGCGTGGAGGCCACGTGACGGAACTCGCCGGTCAGGAACTGATTGCGCGACACGAACGTGCGCGGGAACTGTGGGAAGTCCGTGGGCAACAGCTGCTCGGCGTCGTCCAGCGTGTAGCGCACGAATACCTGATCCTGGGAGCCCAGGTTCTGGTCGAGACGCACCTGGAAGAAGTTCTGGTCGACGCGCTGGCCAAAGGGAAAGCTGAAGGCCGCGAGTCCGCCACCCAGGTTCCGGCCGTTGGGCAGCGGGAAGGCGTCCAGATAAGGGCGCACCGCCGGGTCCACGGGCAGCGTGATCGTGGCGCCCGGCCGCACCGGGTCCGGCAGTACGCCGCGGCGCGCGTCCGCGTCGGGCACGATGCTGGAGATCGTCCGGCCCAGGCGCTCGCGCAGACCCTCGTAGCCCACGAAGAAGAACGTGCGGTCGCGTCGCAACGGCCCGCCCAGCGTGAAGCCGAACTGGTTGCGGCGGAAGTCCGGCCTCTGCGCGGGGTCGAAGAAGTTGCGGGCGTCCAGTGCGTCGTTGCGGTGGTACTCGAAGGCGCTGCCGTGGAGCTCGTTGCTCCCCGACTTGGTGATGGCGTGGATCTGACCGCCGGAGTTGCGGCCGAACTCGGCGCCGTAGGCGTTGGCTTCCACGCGGAACTCCCGGATCGTCTCGGCGCCCAACACCGTGCCGGCCGCGCTGCCCGCGGGGCCGTTGGTGAAGTCGTTCAGCGGCGTGCCGTCGAGCAGGTACACGTTGGAGCGCGGGTCCTGGCCGTTGACGCTCATGCCCAGGCCGTGTGCCACGACCGAGCCGCCGTCCCGGTGCGGAAACGATACGACTCCGGGCTGGAGCAGCGCGAGGTCCGTGTAGTTGCGGCCGTTCAGGGGCAGGTCGCGGATCGTGGCGTCGGCCACCAGGTAGGACAGCTCGCCGGAGCGCGTCTGGACGGCGGAGGCCTCGGCCGTGACCGTGATCTCCTGGTCGAAGCCTCCGACCTCGAGCGTCAGGTTCAGCACCGCGGGCTCGCCCACCACGAGGCTCACGCCCCGGCGCACGAGCGGCCGGAAGCCCTCGTGCTCGGCGCGGATCTCGTAGGCGCCCACGGGCAGGGCCGCCAGCGCATAGCGGCCCTCCGCGTCCGTCACCGTGGAGCGCGTCAGGCCCGTCTCCAGGCTGCGTGCCGTGATCCGCGCCTCCGAGATCGGCTCCCGCGAGGCGTCGCGCAGGATGCCCAGGATCGTGCCGGTGTTCACCTGGGCGCCGGCCGTAGCGGCGGCGACCAGGGCCCAGGCGGTCAGCGCCCACCTGCGGCGGGCGGCGCTCGTCGGCTGCTTCAAGCGGATCCTCCTGTCTCCGGTTTGTCGATAAGTGAGGATACGCCCTGCGCGCGGCGGCGGTCCTGTCATAAGACGCAAAAGCGATGGGCCGCGCGGAACTCAGGCGCTCTTACACCACCTGTGTCTTCCAGCGGCCCCTGCGAAAGCAGACGACCCCTACGACTGCGAGGACCGATTCCGCCGCGGTGATCGCCGCGAAGACGCCCTCCGGCCCCATCTCCAGCCACCGCGTCAGCCCGAAGGCCAGCGGGATCTGGAACAGCCAGAAGCAGAAGAAGTTGACCCAGGTGGGCGTCGTCGTGTCGCCCGCGCCGTTGAACGCCTGCACGATCACCATGCCCCAGGCGTGGAAGCCGTACCCGTAGCTCAGGATGCGAGGGGGTCGCGGTCGTGATCAAGCCGCGCGCGGCTTGACCAGGCCCACGGCCAGTGCGCCGAAGATCGTGCCCAGGACCACCGTGAACATGATCCACCCCGTCATCTGGGGGAGCAGGCCGATCCAAAACCACTTCATGATCGGCGCCATCTGGTTCACGTATTCACCGCCCGGCGGCGCCACGTCGTAGTGGGTGCCCCAGTTGCCGAAGATGGCTACGAGCATCACCAGCGCCACCGGAATCCGCGCCGCGAACCCGTAGGCCAAGAGCGTGCGGCCCAGGGCCGGCCAGGCCCGGAAGGCGATGCCCACGGCGATGGCCGAGGCGACGGCGAAGACCAGCAACTGCCGCCGCATACCGAAGTGCAGCGCGTTCGCGCCGACCCCGAATGCGACTACGACGACAATCGCGAGGACGCTCATCCCAAGCGCCCGCCACGGCTTGCCTGGGCCTTCCCCGCGCTTCGCGAGCTTGAGCGCGAAGTAGATGCCGAAGATGGGCACAAGCCAGGCGATGCCCACGAGGGCGCCGCCGCCGCCGGCGGCGGGGTTGAAGAGAGCCTTGGACCACCCGAGACGCTCGCCGGCCAGTCGAAGCAGGGTTACCGCGAGGGTGATGATCGCCGGGACCAGGATCAACTGCATGGCGCGCTCCTTTCCAGAGCTTCTCGAGATCGCAGAGCCGCTTCGCGACCTGCGCGGCGGAGCGAAGAGCGGTGACCGTAACTCCCACCGCGGCCAGGAACCCACTATATCGAATAGGAGCAGCGTGCGCCCGTCGAGGGTGACGGTTGGCCAGGCGAACAGTGCACACGGGGCCGCAGGTTCACCAGCTCAAATCCCAAACTGCACAGCCCGGACGACTTCATCACCGGCTCTCCCTAAAGAATGACCGGCAGCGCCTCCAGCCCGCGCAGGACCGGGCTCTTTCGCCAGCGCAGTGACCCCAGATCCTCGGCAGGGCACGAACGGCGTCGGTGCTGCGGGAGACCCCGATCATGCTCCTCGACCAGGCGTGGAAACGGAGGCGGTCCTGGGCGGAAGTCCCCAGCAATTCGCCGATGATCGTGATCGGCAGCGGCAGCGCGAACCCGCCGACAAGCTCCATCCGCCCGCGGGCAGCCGCGGCGTCAAGCAGCTCGTCACACACGCTTTGAACGCGCTCGCGCAGCCGGTCGATCAGTCGCGGCGTGAACGCCTTCTGCACCAGGTTTCGCAAGCGCGCGTAGAACGGGTATGGGTAGGCCTTGAATCGCGGGTCGGCCAGGTCCGGCGCCTTGATCTGATCCACAGTGATCCCAGGGCCGGGAATAAGACGGTGCCGAAGCATTTCGCTGTTGGGCTCCCGACGCAAGCGACGCGCCCGCGTGGCGTCGAAGGACGGCATCCCTTTGGTCGCGTTCGCTCAACCATCTGCAACGTAGGAGTCCTGCGCTTTCGGCGCGAGAAGCGGCGCCTCCAGGAGGGACCAGCGAGCGTCGTCACCGGGCTGGACTGAGGGCTCAAGGTGCCGGCGTGGGAATACAATCCCGCTGACCATACGGCGAGGCGATTGAAGGCTCGGTCAGCCCTTCCCGAAGGAGCAGGCAGCGTGAGATCCGTGGCCCAGGGTCCGAAGATCGTGAGGCGCGTGGCGCGAACGCTCGCGGCGCTAGCGGCCAGCGGCGCCGTCCCTGGCGCGGCGCAGGCGCTCGACCGCGCGCGCGACAGCCCTCGGGCGATCGCAGTCGACGGCCCGCCCGCCCCCGCACCGCCCGCGGTGGTGGCGCGCGACGAGGCCGGCCGCGTCACGCTGCGCGCCACGCGCCTGCCCGAACCGATCGTGCTCGACGGCCAGCTCGACGAACGCGTCTACCGCGAGGTGCTGGCCGTCTCCGACTTCGTGCAGCAGGTGCCGCGCCAGGGCGAGCCCGCCACCGAGAAGACCGAGGTGTGGGTCTTCTTCGACCGCGAGCATCTCATCATCGCGGCGCGTTGCTGGGACAGCCAGCCCGCGCGGATCGTGGCGAACGAACAGCGACGCGACCACTACAACATCTTCCAGAACGACAACTTCGCGGTGACGATCGACACCTTCTACGACCGACGCACCGGCTACATCTTCCAGACCAACCCGATCGGTGCCATGCGCGACGGCAACGTCAGCGACGAGCGCAATTCCAACTACGACTGGAACGCCGTGTGGCAGACCAAGAGCCGGCTCTCGGAGCAGGGCTGGAGCGTCGAGCTGGCGATCCCCTTCAAGTCGCTGCGTTACCCGCGGGAGGGCGCGCAGGTCTGGGGCGTGAATTTTCGACGCATCGTCCAGTCCCGGAACGAGACCTCGTTCTTGTCGCCGGTGCCGGCCTCCTACGGCGGGCGCGCGATCAACAAGTTCTCGTCCTCGGCGACGCTCGTCGGTCTCGAGTCGCCGTCGGGCTCGCGCAGCCTGGAGCTCAAGCCCTACTCGATCGCGTCGTTGACCAGCAACCGGCAGGTGGTGCCGCCCTTCGACGACCGCGTCGGCGCGGACGCCGGCCTCGACCTGAAGTATGGCATCTCCAAGGGGATCACCGCCGACCTCACGCTCAACACCGACTTCGCGCAGGTCGAGGAGGACGACCAGCAGGTCAACCTCACGCGCTTCAACCTGCTGTTCCCGGAGAAACGCGAGTTCTTCCTGGAAGGCCAGGGCATCTTCGCCTTCGGCGGAAGCGTCCAGGGCTCGGGCGGCCCCGGCTCGCCGGGCGGCGGCGGCGGCGGCGTGACGCGCCAGAGCACCACGACCCTGACGCCGTTCCTGTTCTTCAGCCGGCGCATCGGCTTGCAGGGAGGCGAGCAGGTCCCGATCCGCGCGGGGGCGCGCGTCACGGGACGCGCGGGGAGCTACCTGATCGGCGCGCTGCAGATCCGCACCGGGGAGCAGCCCGCCGCCGGCCAGCCAGCCACGGACTTCTCGGTGCTTCGCCTGCGGCGTGACCTGCTCCGCAACAGCAGTGCCGGCTTCATCTTCACGCGCCGCGGTCCGGCCAGCGCGGGGCCGGGCGCCAACCTGGCATACGGTGCCGACCTCAGCTTGCTGCCTCTGCCCGACCTCACGCTCGTCGGCTACTACGCGCGGACGAGCACGCCCGCTTCGGTGGGCGACGAGTCCAGCTACCGGGCACAGGTCGAATACGGCGGCGACCGCTACGGCTTCCAGGCCGAGCACCTCTTCGTCGGCGAGGGCTTCAACCCCGAAGTGGGCTTCCTGAGGCGCCGCGCCTTCCGGCGCAGCCTGGCCGAGCTGCGCTTCAGCCCGCGGCCGAAGCGCAGCAAGCTCGTGCGCAAGTGGGGGCTTACGGCGAGCCTCGATTACATCGAGGACGCCCGCGGTCGGATCGAGACCCGGGAGACAGGCGGAGGGTTCCAGCTCGAGCTGCAGAGCGGCGACATCTGGACGCTCGAGGCGACGCGCTATCTCGACCGGCTGGCAAGAGACTTCGCCCTGGGCGAGGGCGTCGTGGTTCCCCCGGGGGACTACAGCTTCGCGGACGTCAAGAGCGTTCTCGAGCTGGGCCCGCGCCGGAAGCTCACCGGTGGCGTGACGCTCGGCCGCGGCAGCTTCTACGGCGGCACCCGGAGCGAGGCCGGCTACCGCGGCCGGATCGAAGTGTCGCCGAAGCTGTCCTTCGAGCCGGGACTGTCCTTCAACTGGCTGGACCTGCCGCAGCGCGCCTTCACCACGACGCTGCTCACCGGCCGTCTGAGCTTCATGCCGTCGCCCCGAGCGTTCGTGAGCGCGCTGGCGCAGTACAACTCGACCAGCCGCTCGCTCAGCGCCAGCGTTCGGCTGCGCTGGGAGTACCGGCCGGGGAGCGAGCTGTTCGTGGTGTGGAGCGAGGGCCGCGATACCCTGGGGCAGGGGTTCCCGGCCCTCGCCAACCGCACTCTGGCGATCAAAGGCACGCGGCTGCTGCGGTTCTGAGCTTTCGCGCCTCCGGCGAAAAATCGCCGGAAGCCTCTGCCTCGCCGCCGGTAGCAGCGCGAGCGACCGTCCGAGGAGCTGGGACGCCAGAAGCACGAGCCGAATCGTCTCACCGATGAGTTCAGCGACCGCGGCCGCGGATTCGATGTCCTATGGGTTCGTCGATGGGACGCGCCTGCGCAGCTCGTCGAACCAGTTCAGGACGAGGTCGAGGTGGGCGTGGAGAGACTCCCGCGGCCCGGCCTTGACGACGAGGAAGCGGCCGTCCGGGGCGACGTCGTAGTCGGTGCCTCCGATCCCCAGCTCCTGGGGCGTTTCGAACAGAAGCCGCGGCTTGCCCACGCGCAGCTCCGGCCGGGTCTCGATCTCCACGGCCATCATCCTCGTGGCGCGGTCGCCGGCCCGGTAGAAGATCTCCCGGCCGTTGCGTGACCAGCGGGCCGCGAAGCCTCCGTCGGTGGAGACCTGGCGCTTCCCGCCGGGGCCGGGGTACGGCTGCACGTAGATCTGGGACCGGCCGGTTTCCTCGGACTGGTAGAGGATGAAGCGGCCGTCCGGCGAGAACTGCGCCTGGCGCTCGTCGAAGGGGGTCTGAATCAGGGCTCGCGGCTTGCGGTCTCCGTCCAGGGGCAGGATCCAGACGTCGTAGTCGGTCCCCGGGTGTGTGATGTCCATGGTCAGGTGGCGGCCGTCGGGCGAGAACGAGACCGGCCACTGCCAGCCGGATTCGCCCTTGGCCAGCTCCTCGGGGGCTCCGCTTCCGTCGGACGGCAGCCAGGAGAGCGCCTGCAGGCCTCCGGCCGACCAGGCCGAGAAGGCGATCCGCGCGCCGTCGGGGGTCCAGACCGCTGACTCGTTGCTGCCGCCGAAGGTGAGGCGCGTGAGCGTTCCGCGCTCGAACTCGTAGATCCAGAGATCGAGTCCCGGGCCGTCCTCGACCTGCAGCGTGACCCGGTCGCCGCGCGGCGACAGACTCACCCCCTGGTACGAACGCGGCGGCGCCTTGATCTCCTCGATCAGGCCCTTGCGGTCCGCCCAGACGAGGGTGCGCTCGCTCGTCGCCGAGGCGAGATAGAGCAGCGACCCGTCCCGCGAGAACGCGAGCTGGGCCGCGCCGGTTCCCTGGTTGTAGGTCTCGACGCCGTCGAGGACGGGGACGGCGGGGCCGGTCGGCGCGAGGGTCTCGAGGTCGAAGGGGAAGGCGAGGATGGCCCCTCCCTTCGCGAAGAGGACGTGCCCCGTCGGCACGTAGCGCGGGAAGGCGCCCTCGCCGATCAGCTTGCGCTCGCCGGTCTTGAGGGACTGGACGGCCACGTGGGCGTTGGCCCAGCTTCCCCCGGTGCCGACGGTGAAGAGCACCGCCTGGCTGCCGGGCAGAACGTCGGGCCAGCGATGCGAGGTCTCGCCCTTGGCGGGCTCGGGCTTGGTGAAGGCCTCGGGCGTTCCGCCCCCCGCCGGGACACGCGACAGCCCCGAGGAGAGCGAGGGCGCGAACACAATCGTTCCGTCGTCGCCCCAACTCCCGCCCCGGCCGCTCGGGGCGTCGCACAGGACGACCGGCGGGCCGCCGGCGAGCGCGACCTTCTTGAGCTTGCCCTCGGCGAAGAACGCCACCCACTGGCCGTCCGGGGAGAAGAACGGGCTGCCCTCCGAGACCCCGGGAATCTCGGCGCCGGGGATCGGCTTGCTATCGGCCTGGTCGAGGGCGCGCACGTAGAGCCGGGTCGAGGGTCCCTCGCGGCCTGCGTACACCAGATGCCGGCCGTCGGGGGACAACGCCACCGCGAGGCGGTTGCCGGGCGCCAGCGCTGCGTTCGGAGAAAAACCAAGGGCCAGGTAGAGGGGCGACCCGGAGCGCGGGCTACGCGCGCCCAGCGCCCAGCCAGAGAGTCCCGCGAGAAACACCAGAACGAGGGTCCCCGCCGCCCAAGCCATCTTCCCTCGCCGCCTGCGCTCGCGGACGGCCGGGCTGACGCCGGTCGCCTGCGAGGACGTCTGAGCGATCCAGCGCAGCTCCGCGGTCACGTCGTGGGCCGTCTGCCAGCGGTCGTCCGGGTCCTTGGCGAGGCAGCTCTTGACCACGTGGTCGAAAGCCGGTGGGCTCATCGGCTGGACACTCGAGATCGGCGGCAGCTCGGAGCTGAGGATCGCGGCGATCAGGCTCGCGCGGCTCGTCCCGTCGAAGGCCTTGCGTCCGGTGGCCATCTCGTAGAGAACGACTCCCAGCGCGAACACGTCGGTGCGGGGGTCGGCCTCCTTGCCCTCGAGCTGCTCCGGCGCCATGTATTGCATCGTGCCGAGCATGGTCCCCTGCTCGGTCAGGGGCTTCTCCTCCGTGGCCAGCGACGACAGCTCGGTCGGGCTGGAGCCGGAGCCGGCCCGGGCCAGCTTGGCCAGGCCGAAGTCGAGCAGCTTGGCCCCCGACTTCGTGAGCACGACGTTGCCCGGCTTGAGGTCGCGGTGGATGATCCCCTGCCGGTGCGCTTTGTCCAGGGCGTCGGCGATCTCCATGCCGTAGCGCAGCACCTGTGGCAGCGGCAGTGGGCCCTTCGCGATGCGGTCCGCGAGGCTTTCTCCTTCGAGGTACTCCATCACCAGATAGTCGGTGCCATCCTGGTGGCCGACATCGTAGAGCGCGCAGATGTGGGGATGGGCCAGGCTCGAGATGGCGCGGGCCTCACGCTCGAAACGCTGGCGCAGGTCGAGGTCGGCGGCCACGTGCGAAGGGAGCACCTTTATGGCCACCGCACGGTCGAGGCGCGTGTCGCGTGCGCGGTAGACCTCACCCATGCCGCCGGCGCCGACCGCGGCGACGATCTCGTAGGGGCCGAGCTTCATGCCCGCCTGGAGCGCCATGGGCTTTGTGCCGATTCGCCGGATTGTAGCGCAACTCGCGCGAGACCCATAGGCGTTCTGATCCGCAGCGCCGCTCAGCGCAGGTGCATACCGTGCCCACGAACGCCGAAAAACCCGAGTGCTGCCACGTGACGCGGTGCCTGCAGCCGATTCGAAGAATGAGGCCCCGCGGGCTCAGCGCCCCGGTGCGACGGCGAACAGCGATGCGTCCGACCGGATGAACAGCCGGCCGCCGGAGACCGCCGGCGTCGCCATCGTCCGCTCGCCCAGAGCGTTGGTGGCCAGGATCCTGAACGTCTTGCCGGCCTCGACGACGCTGGCCTCGCCGTCCTCGCTCAGGGCGTAGACCCTGCCATCGCCGGCGATCAGGCTCGCGTAGTAGTTCCCGCGCGCGGTCAACCGCCCCTGCCATACCACAGCGCCGCCGCGAGCATCGAAGCAGGTCATGACGCCGCCGTTCTTCACCGTGTACAGGTGATCGCCGACCACGACGGGGGATGAGTTGTACGGCGCTGAGCCGTCGTAGCGCCAGGCCACGTGCGTCGCGGTGACGTTGCCGCGGCCGCCGGGCCGGATCGCCATCACCACGTTGCCGCCGGGGCCGTTGGATGCTACGAACAGCAGGCCGTGAGCCGCGACCGGAGTGGGCGTGACCCACGTGGTGAGGCCCTCCACCGTCCACAGCTCACGGCCGTCCTTCGGGTCGTAGGCCTTGACGCGGCCGCTGCCGCTGACGACGATCTGGTCAGCTCCGTCGGCGCTCCAGATCATCGGCGTCGGCCAGGCACGGGTCGCGTCCGGGCGGGAGGTCCTCCAGACCGTGCGGCCCGTGGCCTTGTCCACGGCCAGCAAGAAATCCTCGCCGTCGGTGTCGCAGTTGAGCAGCAGCAGCTTGCCGTAGAGGATCGGGGAGCTGGCGCTGCCCCAGTCGTTCGGAAACGGCCCGAGCGGCTTCTCCCACAGCTTCCGCCCTTCGAGGTCGAATGCGACGAGGCCGAAGGAGCCGAAGTGGACGTACACGCGCTGCCCGTCGGTGACCGGTGTCGGCGACGCTGGAGCGTTGGTCGAGTGCAGCTCCTCGATGCGCTTCGCCGGGACCTCGCGCTGCCACAGGATGCGGCCGGTCTGCCGGTCCAGGCAAAGCACCAGCAGTCGCCCCGAGCGCCACCAGATGATGTTGCTCACGGCGCCTTGGGGCTCAAACGCCGTGAGGAAGATGCGTTCGCCCGAGACGACCGGCGAGGAGTGGCCAGGCCCCGGCAGGGGCGTCTTCCAGGCCAGGCCGGAGCTTCCGCTCCAGCGGAGGGGCAGTCCCGTCTCGAGGCTCAGCCCCTGGTGCGCTCCGCGGAACTGGGGCCAGTCCTCGGCCGGAAGCGAAGCAGCGGCGGCGACGCAGAACGTCGCGGCGAGCGAAAGGCGCATGCTGGTCCTTGAGGACGCCCCCAGGGGACGAGTATTCTCGGTCCGGGTCGGCGGGGTCAAGGGCGTGCCGTCCCGGGAGGAGCCGATGCGAACCGCGAGCTTGTCCACGATCTTGAGCTTGGCCGCCGCCCTGGCGGCCGCCGGCAACTGGCCGACCTGGCGCGGTCCCGAGGGCAACGGCGTCAGCCGCGAGACCGGCCTTCCGTTGCGCTGGTCGCAGACGGAAGCCGTGAGCTGGAAGCTGGCCATGCCGAGCTGGAGCGGCTCGACGCCGATCGTCTGGGGCGAGCGGATCTTCCTGAACGTGGCGGACGGCGACAGCCTGGCTCTGTGGTGCGTGGACCGCGGGACGGGCGGTGTCGTCTGGAAGCGGCCGCTCGGCGGCGGCAACATCAAGATGCGCAAGCAGAACATGTCCTCGCCCTCGCCCGTGACGGACGGCGAGGCCGTCTACGTCGTCACGGGCACGGGCATCCTCAAGGGCTTCACGTTCGATGGCCGCGAGCTCTGGGGTCGCGACTTGCAGAAGGACTACGGCGCCTTCGGCCTCAACTGGGGCTACGCCTCGTCCCCGCTGCTGCACGAAGACGCGCTCTACGTCCAGGTCCTCCATGGCATGAACACGGACGACCCTTCCTACGTGCTGCGCATCGACAAGGCGACGGGGAAGACGCGCTGGCGGGTGGAGCGGCCGACGCAGGCGATCACCGAGTCGCCCGACTCCTACACGACACCGGCCGTGGTGTTGCCGGGGGCGCAGGCCGAGATCGTCATCACGGGCGGCGACTGCGTGACCGGCCACGACCCCGCGACCGGCAAGGAGCTGTGGCGCGCCAACGGCCTGAACCCCGAAAACGACCCGTCCTATCGCATCGTGGCGTCGCCGGTGGTGGCCGGCGGGCTGGTGTACGCGCCGACACGGGTCAGGCCGCTGCTGGCCCTGCGCCCGGGCGGTCGCGGCGACGTCACGCGCACGCACCGCGCCTGGTCCTTCGACGACGGGCCGGACGTGCCGACCCCGGTCAGCGACGGCACTTATTTCTACAGCGTCAACGACAAGGGGATCGTCTGGTGCCTCGACGCCAGGACGGGCAAGGCACTCTACGGGCCGCAGCGCTTGAAGCCGGGCACCTATAGCGCGTCACCCGTGCTCGCCGACGGCAGGGTTTACGTCACGAACGAGGAAGGCCTGACCAGCGTGTTCAGGGCCGGGCCCGCGTTCGCGCTGCTGGCCGAGAATCCTCTCGACGACTACACGCTCAGCTCGCCGGCGGTCTCGGACGGCCAGATCTTCCTGCGCACCGCCAAGCACCTGTACTGCATCGGCAAGCGGCGCTGAGGCGCCGGGGATTTGGGCGCGCGAAGAAAAGGCTTGACAGTATTACGCCGGACAGCCGGATCGCCCGCGTGGTCGGGCTCTGGCAGAGCTAAGAGTGCCAGCCGCCCTGTCAGCCCCGCGCCTGCGGCCGGCCCTGCTCCTCGAGCTGGCGAAGCCGCGGCATCGGCGCCCCGGTCTCGAGGAAGGTCTTGAGCGACGACAGGATCGGCGCCCAGCCCTCGCGAAAGCCCCGCGCCGTCTCCTCGTCGGGCAGCTCGTCGTGGACGAGCGTCAGCTTCACCATACCCTGGTGCGGCTCGAGGCTAAAGGCGACGCGAGAGAAGCCGATGCTGCGGGCCTCCTCGCTGAGCTCGGGCCGGAACGTGTACACGAGCCGCCGCGGGGGCTCGCATTCGAGCACGACGCCGGCGTCGGTGACGACGTCGCTGTCGCCGTCGAAGAACGTGACGGGCGCGCCGACGCTCCAGGTGGACTGGATCCGGCGGCTGTACCAGTACTGCTTCGTGAACTCCCCGCCGGTGAGCGCCGCCCACAGTTTCTCCGGGGTGGTGACGATGTAGCTGACGTATACGAACTCGGGCTTAGCCATTTGCCTGGTCAGCTCTTTCGCACGTCGTAGACGTAGAGAGTGTCCTGCTCGCGCAGGTAGAGCAGGCCGCCTGAGATCACCGGGTGCGGCCAGCTCGGCTTGCTGACGCCGGGGATCGTGAACGAGCCCTTCTCCCGATAGCCATCGGGGGTTGCCTCGATCAGGATCACGACGCCGTTCTGGTAGCGGAAGTACAAGCGGCCGTCCGCGTAC
>Ga0214473_10001748_pt1 | contig 27856 bp, 33 predicted proteins | sample RVTome_7_FD_203509 | JGI IMG/M metagenome (GOLD analysis project Ga0214473, IMG submission 203509) | Soil microbial communities from uranium-contaminated site in the Upper Colorado River Basin, Wyoming, United States - RVT98D197 | ecosystem: Environmental > Terrestrial > Soil > Contaminated >...
ATGTCAAAGAAGTAAAAGACCCAATAGTATTCGGCCGTATCAATGGATGTACGGACCGCTTCTTCATCGCTCAATGGGACGATGATGTGAAGATAGAAGACATCCTGAAAGAGAGTGAGGGCTAAAATGGCAAGGAAGAAAAAGATACCACAGGTACAACCTAAACGAGAGACTGTACCAGAAGCACTAGGTATAACCAAAGATAGATATGAAGAAGTAAAGGATATAGTAGAAGGCATCTCAAATAAGACTAAAACACACTCAGACCTTATTAAAGGGATTGCGGATAACGAGAAGCTAACGGTAATAGAAAAAGTATTTAGCGGCTGGGTTATGGGTAGAATGACAGACCCCATGGCTAGTCTGCTAGGGATGTTAGGGTAAACAAAAAGGGCTGCTAAGTAAAGTTTCTACCTAGCAGCCTTCTTTGTCTCTACCATTTCTTCTTAACCCACCCAAGAGCAATCCAGCCATCCTTCCCATCAAAGTGTACTGGACCACCTCCACCACCCACCTCCCAGGCTTTTTCTGTAACTAATACCTGAATGTTATCTTGAGATACAGCATCTTTTTCTACCTTACTCAGGATAGAGGTAAAATGGGGTTTGTTAATCATTTTATCCGGTTTAGGGAAGAAGAAGTCTTTAACGTTAATCCCAAGACTGATAACCCCAGCTAAAAGTATCAGTGTACCCACAGTAATCAGTACATAGACTAACCACTTCTTATATGTATCTGGACTAGTAAGTCTTTCTTTTACCTTTACAGGTGTTCCAGCCATGGTATGCTCCTATTAGTTAAACGTGAATATCTCTTTTAACAGGGCTCCGAATGTTATCGGAGTTCCCGCATCAGCCAACTTCTTTATTGCTGCTCCTATCCATATCAACGCAGCTCCTATAGCTGCCCATACTAATGCACTCATTTTTTACCTCCCTTCTTTAATCGTTTCTCTAGTAGGAATGTATGATGACCGCGCCTACCTTTTATTTCAAACCTGTCATCCTCATCCCAATGACTTTTCTTTAAATCCTCATCTGACTGCCAGTGTGTAGCACCGTCAGACAGGTTTGAGGTCTTTGACTTATTCCAGGCGTCCTTAGCTTCTTCAACTATCCTATTGTTAATTTCTATTAAAGAGCCATTCTTTGAATGCTTCCTGTACCACTTACCTCCTTTTTCAAAGATGTAATTAGCACCGTATATGCCTTGTAAACTACCACGCCTACGGGTAATTTCAGCAACCATCTGCTTCTCAGTCTTATCACCACTCTCTGCCTCTCCTAGTATAGCACGCATGCCATCTTTATCAGACATACTTTTTGTAGTAACTTCTTGGGCCTGAGACTTATCTGTAGTCAGTACGCCTGTAGTCAATAGTACGGATAGAGCCTTCCAGGTTTTACCCATATCCATGGATATCTCGATATCTTTAAGTGGTATCTTACTAGGAGTCCAACCTTGTTCATTAGGCCATTCCTGATAGTCTTTGGGTAGGTTACTTCTTTTCACTCGCATGATAACTTCATCCGGGCCTCCATAACCTAGAGTCTTATGAATAGAAGGGCCAAAATATACACCTTTACCATATTGGCCTAAATGAGGCTGTAAGCCACCACCACGAATACCCTCTATATTCTTTTTACCGGTTGCATGATATACGTATTCGTCATTGTCCAGGTCTAACCTGCCCGCTTTTAATTTCTCGGCCAAAGTAACGGGCTCACTGCTTTGGCCTTGTGTTTTTTTTGATATTGCCTCTATCTTTTTCTTAATTACACGTACCATTTCATCATCACTTCTCTGCTGTGCCTCAGACAACTGCATATTTAGATAGTGTAAATCACCCCTATCTTTTAAAGCTTGTTCTGTAGGAGTTCTTTTATACTTGGATAACCCTGTCGATTTACCACCTAAGCTATGCACCTTCTCTGTTAGTTTTTTCTCTAGGAGTGTACCTTCTACCATGCCCTCTAAATCACCTATCTTGCTTCTTGTATCCCTATTCGTATACTCAAGATAGTCTTCTCGGGTTAAACTCTCTATTTCATTTAACAGATTGTCATCATTACTTGAACCTTTGCCTATACGAGCATACCCTGCAGTCTCTTTTAGTTTGCTCTTTGTCTTAGGAGAAAACTCTCTAGTGACATCAGCTAGCCTACTAGAGCTCTTCTGAATACCCTCTTTAACGGACACCCCTGCATTATACCCAGCTCTCATAACTCCACGAGCAAGACCTACAGTTTCTTGATGTTCTTGAGCAGCAATCCAAGCCATCAGTTCATCAGTTGTCTCTTTACCAAAGATGTTAGAGAACTTCTCAGTAAATAGCACACGGGCCATACCCTGATTAGGGTTAGCAGCCCTTAGGCTATTAAGTACATTCTCTATAGCAGTTGGTGAAGACTTATCGTATAACTTACGCCAAACATCTTTGTAAGTCATAAGCTGGCTGTACTTGTTGTACAGACCCTTAATACCTTGTACCTGCTTGCTTACGTCTTTGGTTAGACGCCTGCTTATCTGATAGATGGGTATATTCTTAGACATATCGGCTCTAATCAAATTTTCTAAGGCATTCTTAAGCATCTTATATTCAGCTATACCAATAGGTTGTCTAAACCTTAGGTTAGGTGAAGATGTCATATTATCTATAGTGGAATATAATTGTAGTAGGTGAAGTGTTACAGGGTCCTTAGACGCAGCAGCAAGCTGTGAAGGTTGACCATTACTTAGTAGATAACCTCCATCAACCAGAATTTTCTTAAATAGGTTCATAGTCTCATTTATCTTTATCATCTTATTCTGCTTCTGAGCTTTGATTAAGACTCCACCTATTTTGCTACCGAGGTCTTGTAACTCTAGCTCTACCTCCTTGTATATCTTATACCCACTCTTCGTAGCACCCTCAGCTAACTTCTGTTTATACCTAGGCTCTAGGGATAGGACATCGTCTATTTCTTCAGGCTTCAGCTTAAGGTAATCTAGTATCTCAACAATGTTGTTCTTATTGCGAGACATTAACAAGTCAGATAGACCTTTAGACACTCTAGGTACAAGAGTCTTACTGACATACTCACCAGTAACTTTAAGAGGGTCAAATACTCGGGCTTTACCTAGACGTCTGACTGTATCAGCAAACTGTTGAGAGTACCCTGCAGCATTCTTTCTATAGAACTCTATGCTATTTTGAGCTACCTTCTTTAGAACCTCACTACCTTTAGCTATGGTAGGTGCAGCAACAAACCCTGCAGCAGCACCTATACCTAGTTTCTGGCCAAACTCAGTTAAATCCTGAGTAGCACCTGATATATCACCACTTACTAGCTTACCTGCGCCTTCAACTACATCCTGAACTCCACTCATAGCTCCAGAGTAAGCAGCACCCTCTAAAGCACCTTTACCTGCTTTAACTAATGCTGGGTCTGAAGGGTTAATAGCAGACCTTAACTTATTAAAAGTTCTAACACCCCCAGCAAAACCTGCAAGTTTTGAAACACCTTCAACTACCGGGTTTTCAGAGTCACCCACATACTCCATGCCACCTGCTTCAGCAAGCTGTCTAGGTACATTAAGAGCTCGTTGATTAAGGTAATGTAGAGCCGGAGTAGCCATCTGTTTACCTGTACGCTGAGCCGCAGCTGCATAAGGATGTCCTGATATCTCGAGCTGATTAGGTGTAATACCACCAGCCATAACATCAAGCATCTCAGGTTTCTTGGCTTCAGGCGGTAGTTCAGCTAGCTGGTCTTCAGCTACCTTATCGGTGCTAGCCTGATGAGACTCATAGTCTACTCCATTCTCCTTTAAGTAATTATCCACATCCTCATCGGTACCACCTTGGTCGTAGATAAACTTAATATCATTCTCTATCGTCGTTGTATCAAGAGGCTTAGGGCCTTCCATGATTACCTTCCTTTGATAGTTATAACTCTACCACTTGGAGATGTAACTGACCTACCTCCAGGAGAGCTGGATACTTTAGCTGGGCCACTTATCTGTCGTGAGCCATCACTTGTTAAAGGCACTTTCTGAATATACCCTACCAGTGGTGTTATATCACGACCAGCACGTTGATAAAGACCCAGCCTTCTTTCGTAGAGCCTGGAAGACTCTGATATAAGGTCCTGAGCAACAGCTTGAAATACCTCAGGTCGTTGTTTAAAACTCGCTATTAATGGCCTTAACATTTTTAACTCTTTATCCGAAGCCTGGGCTCCTGTAATAGCTTTCCTGTAAAGCTGGAACGCTCTTTCAAGCTTAGACTTTAGGGATGTATATTTGGGGTTTTTAGCATATTGGCCAACTAAATCAAATCTAGCAGGCATACTAAAAGGCCCCATATCTTCCCATAGGATATTACCTACTTTGTTAATATTGTTTAGGCCTAACTCTTGAACTGTTTTTAAGACCTCAGACATGGTATCTTTTGCATCTACAATCGTACCCAGATACGACAACTCAGACTCCTTAAGAGTAAGTGCTGTAGCCTTATTCTTAAGCACATCAGCCGGAGGTATTACGTAAGAGCGGTCCCCAGTTTCTGGGTCAATCTCAGCATCAAGCCCATAAGTCTCAATGATAACATTCAGGTCATTACCTGTACGCTTACGGATATCTGAGATATCCTCTGTAGTTACTGTAGCCCCATAGTACTTCATGTTTTCAAGCTGGAACTGTCGAGCTAGCCTATCTTCTTTTGCGTATCTAAGGTCTTCAACTTTCTGGTCTTTAGCCGACTTACGGACACTCTGGAACTTCTGCAAATTCTCATATGGCTTGTCACTCGTATTAACAAATTTCTCCAGAGAACTTGTATCAGCACCTACCAGATTTTTTCTCTCTTCCTCAGGTAAAGCATTAAGAAGTGTAGATAAGGATGACCGCTCTTTTTCTGTCTCAGTTTTGCTACCCGCTACCATACCTACAACACCAAGTTCTCTAAGCCTGTCATAAAAAGGCTCATTCTGAGGCTGTATCTCTTTCTTTTGCTCTTGGTCTGCCATTGACCCCACAGTTGTTTCTAACTTTGTCATCTTAACCTCCGAACAAGAATTTTGTACCAGCTCCACCGAACAAGTTTCCACCAAAGTTTAACCACTGACCTTGACGTTGAGTAGCATTGGCCTGTGAAGCGTTATACATACCTGCCCCAGTAGCATAGTTAGAAGCTGTAAGAGCAAATGTTTGAGCAGGCGTAACATTCTGAACAAGCTGACTACCAAAGGTGTTAGGAGAGTTTACAGTCGATGTACCTGTAGCAGGTTGCTGACCTGCAACACTCAACGCAGTCTGTATCTTCCTAGTCTTTAGAGCTTGCCTCATCTCAGTCAAAGCCCTTAATTCATCATCAGAGCTACTACCTGCGAAAGCCATACCTCTTTCTGCTTGTCCAGCACGTATCTGCTGTTTAGCTTGTGCCTCTTCACCCTCAGATAAGTCTGTCGGCTCATTCAGATAAGCTGTTAAAAAATCAGAGCCTGCAATTCTTTCAGGAGCCAAGATAGCTTGTTCAGCCCTTGTCTGCTGAGCCAGTGGAACACCAAACTGTCTTTCAAGGTTCAGTGCCTCTTCTACAAACTGCCCACCAAACTGCCTCATCTGTTCAAGCTCTAATTGAGTAAACTGCGGACCAAAGGTTCTCTGAGCTTCTAGTATCCTTGGTAACGCCTCAATCTGAGCCGAGATAGCTTGTGCCGACGTTTCAGTCGTTGATGGCGTTGCAGGCGGTGCTATCTGCTGTGGTTGTGGACTTCCGCCCATGGATAATTCTCCTTATCTCATATTTAGACATCTTATTCTTATATTTACCTCTAGTCCAGTAAATGTAAGTCACGTAAGGAAACCTGTTTCGTTCCTGCATAAGAAGTTTTTTGAGTAACCTCTTAGACCTAAATTGAGAATGTACCCATGTATCAAAGATAAAGCAGTAATCCCCATATTTAGTAAAATCGCCTTTGACATCTACAATACTATACTCAGCATAAGCGATTATCTTCCCATCGGTATCAAATAGCTTGGCTATCATGAAAAGCCTTCACAATCTCCTCAGCATTAAAAGCCTTCATACACTTTACTCCATGTATGCAATCCCACAAAGCTCCATGTGGCTGGACATCAAACAAATAGCTATTCGGTCGATGACAATAGGGTGTAGGACAATCTTCTTTAGTAATGTTAATGTGCTTATCATAACCTAGGCACTTGGGAGATGTACCACCCCAGCATACTACGCCTTTCCTATTGAGTATCGGACTTGCTGCAGCATGTTGTAAGAAGCTATCAATCCCGATAAAACCGTCTGCCCATTTTAGAAGAGCCATAATACTTCTAACAGGGTAAAATACCTTTTCAGCCTTCTTCATCTTAGGGAAGTTTTCATGGCCTATGTCCTTAATAATATAGCCCTCTCCTACTAGCTTATCGATAACATCCTGAGCCACAGAAACGGGTAGACTTCTACGATACATAGTAGCTATGGCTTTCTTAAGGTCTAGCTCTGTTTTACTTTCAGGTATCTTACCACCTATCCACTGAAACAGGATAATACCTTTGCTACCTCTTTCCTTATTTATGTAGAGCTGTGCTGACTCCAACTCATTCTCTAAGAAGTATAAGTCAGGATAAGGAGTAACTATTGGTACGCCTATCATGTCACACCAGGATTGTATTATATGCTTATTATTACTCAAGTACTCACAATCTAAATAAGGCTCTTGTTTAATAACATAGGTTTCTTTGTTAACATAATCCTCATAGAAGTATAGAGGGTTAACAAAGTTAAAGACTTTCCTGACATTAGGATTGTATAAGAAAACGTCAGGGTAACCAGTCATTACGATAATACTCTTATCCGGATGAGCTGTTTTAATGGCTTTAACTACTGCTGTAGAAGCTATGGCTTTACCTACGCCACCCTCCTGTATAAAGATTATAGTTTTTACTCTATCCGGTATATTCATTTCTTACTCCTAAATTTAGCTACCTGCTGGTTAATATTCGTAGTGTCTACATCCACTGTAGATGTAACACCTGTACCTTGTACACTCCTAACGCTATTATCAACGCTTATGTTATCTCTGCTAAGCTTTAGTTCTTGAGCTAGTATTCTTGTCTGTAGTTCTAACTTCTTAAGCTCATGGGCCCTGGCTATCTCTTCGTCACGCCACTTACCTATTCGTTCCATCCTTGCATCCCACTCCGCATCGGCAAAGACTAAGGAAGTAATAAATAATATAGGTATAACTAAAAATCTTTTCATAACACCTCCTATGAATAGGCTATAGCTAGCCAGTTTAGCGTACCTGCAGGGTCTATTGTACAGTAAGCCCCGTAGGTATCTCTTGTACTACATATTGCACAGGATACACAACATCCTGCAGCACCCGATATTGAACAATAACAAACTATCTGAGAAATAGTATAGACACATACTCTTGCACATGAGTCCCTTGCATCACATGCTATCCAGCCATAAGCATGATAGGCTACACATGTTCTATATGCATTTGTATAGGAACATACAGTCACTGGACCAAACTCAGCGTTACTAGCAGAGGACGTTATTTCACATGCTGGACCTGTAACACATACACAAGCTATAGCACAGTTGCCTGATGTAAAGGTTACGTACACTTGACCACAAGCAGAATAAACCAAACAAGAGCAGTAAACATTACCAGGGTCTGCTGTAAATGTAGAACAGGCAGCTTGAGTACAGCTACCAGGATTACCTGTTTGAACAAATACATCAACCCCTCCATTGCTAGCATTACAGGTGACACAGCAACAAGTTATGGTTGCAGAGCTGATATCCGTAGCTGTCCAAGTTAAACATGCTTCACATACCATAATATCCCAGGTTTCTAAACAAGGAAATACTACAGCTGTACAATGGCTATTTGTAGCTTTTAATTCCAACTCACTCGCATGGGGCTGGCTATAGGCAAAGCAACAAGCGCACCAAGCTGTATCACCATTCTTCCTATAACAAACAGCATAACACTCTGTACCGTAATTATATAGACCACATGCGGCATTACACCATAGTTGGAATAAACTTCTAACACATATAGCACAGGTACATGCAGCCGAAGTCATACAAGCACCATACGCTGCATCCCTTGTACATTCAGCACCTGTGCTAGCTTCTAAAACCAAAGTAGCATGTACTACAAAACAATATCCGTAGCAGGTAGCACTGGTTATAAAGCACTCTGGAGCGTCATTGTATATACACCACCGTTGTGACTGAGCTTGGGTACAGTTATAGGCCTGAAGCTCCTTAACACTTACAATAACTTGTGGCGATACAGTCCAACCTAATAACTCTACAGTACATCCAGTACCTACATTACCACTACCTATTCTTTTAACGTAGGGTACATCACCTAACTTGTCATGAAACTTTAAGGCACCTGCAGATAGGAAAGAGTAGTTACAGGCATCAGCTGGGTCTATCATACAAAAACCCGAACAGGTTAAGCTAACTACTAAGGCATCGTCAACATCATAGCCAAATAACCCCATGTTAGCACCCTTAACACAAATCTTCCCTTGAACCCTCAAGCCATTTGTAGGGTCATACGTCAAATAAGAGTTGGTATCTCCAATAGCTATACCATAGGCATCTGAACCGTAGCCTAAGAAGCCATTAAGATTGCCCATACGCATGCGTGTACAAATGGTAGACCAAGGAGAGCCTGCATGCGTATATACGTCTAAGTGAGGAGCATTCGAGTCCGAAGCGGACATGATTAACCCCCCGTCTCCAGAAAGGCCATAGTTCGTTACAGCTGTGCCCTTAGGCCACGCAGGATTGTTATTTGCAGCATATGTAGCAGCCAAGTCTCGAACCATGCAGTAGACGTTGCTCCCTAAAGCTATAGAAACACATAGCCATTCTTCACAAGAGCCTGCTCTAATTCTTAGTATATCACCCTCACTAAAATCTACCGCACCTGATAGAGTCATACATGAGGCGTCAGCTGCGGTCATAGCAGCGTCAAGGATATCTGCATCATGGGCAATCAAAAGAGTACCTCCAACAGATGAGACTGTATCATACTCAAAAACGGTAGTACTAAACTTCCCCCTTGCATAGATATCCAAAAACTCTGCTTCACCAGTACAACTGATACAGAACCCTGTACCTAGAGCACCACTTACAAAACCTGAGGATTGGACATAATTTGAAACAGTCAAACAACCAGTGTTTGCACAGATAGCACCTAAATTTGTAACACATACTTTGTCAGCTGTTACTGCTCCTGCTGCTAGTTTAGTAGTGGTAATAGAACCTGCACAAACCTTTACAGCCGTAATAGCGTCAGTCTGTATATGGTCCGCTATTATTGAGTTGGCTGATATCTTAGGAGATGTTACAGCACAGGCTGCAATTGTTCTAGCTATAATAGCATCTGTAGCAATATTATCCGAAGTTATAGTACATGCAGCCATCTCACATCCGTAGATTTGAGATAGTACCATACTGCTGAGGACCCCTTGAAGATATACAGGGTCCCACTTCTCACCATAGGGATAAACCGTTGTATATTGAACGCAAGACATTACTCTCTCCGATAACCACAGGGCTTAGCATATATAGTATATTCACCCATGATTAACTGTTCTGTAGATGTACCACTACCTACATGAGAAAATCTCAGCTGTAGGTCATCAAATCTACCTAGGCCCTTAAGACCTGTTTTGCCGCTAGTTGAAGCTGTAGTAAGGACAGATGTAGTAGTAACCCTATCATTGACTGTAATACCTGATATTACAACATTATTAGCTGTACCACTCAATATTTGAAAGTCAACAAAATCACCTATCTTCTTAAAAGGATAATCAAAGTCAAATCGTTTGCTATCCTCCTGGTACGTAATAGCAGTATTACCAGTGTCATCGTAGGCTGTAGACTTGAAGAGTTTATAAACTTTTCCATTAGCTGCATCACCATACATCAGTATCTCTTCTTCATCCGCTGTAGCAGCAACTACCTTTTCTACATGGATAGCCCAACAGTTAACGTTCCAACCTGTATAAACCACCCACCCTTTAGCAGTCATATCATATACTAGTACAGTATTAGGGTATGTAGAACTGCCTGTAGGTACTGCTACATAGAGCTTATTATTATGAACTATCATACAAGACCTAGAGATATAATCAAAGTTGATTGTATTCCAAGTTGCCTGTATCTCCCAAGACAAAGGTAGGTCTGGTGCGACCGCATTTGCTTGAACTATCCTAACACCATCACGAGACAGGTAAAAGACTGTATTACCCCATGCGGCTGTACAATTATAGGCTACACAACCATGCTCAGTATCAATGGGTCTTAAATTCCAATATGTAGCCGTATCACCTTGTACTAACAATTCATGAATAGAGTCTTCCTTAAATATAAGAAGTACGGACTCTTTAAAAGCTCTCATAGCCATGACATCTGTACCGTCCCCAGAGTAAACCTTTATTACATTACTAGTCATGTTATAAGTAGTAGGGTCAATAACATCTGAATAGTAGACAAAGTCAGGATAGCTATAACCTGTAGAGGTAGCTGTAGTACCACTGAATAAAGCCTCACAGGCCTCCTGTGTATCACTTGTACCATCACTAACTGTTATCGTCCCACTTCCTGAAGTTAGTGAGTAGATACTCAACTTCCCTGCAGAGGTTTTATAGGCTATACCTTTTGCAGCAAAGCCCACTACCGCATTGATTAGGGTAACTACCTCATCAATACTTGTAGCTGTAGCTAAGTTTATATCATCAAAAGTAGAGCCTCCTACAATAATTTTAAGGTAACTACCTGCTGCACCTGTAAAGACTGTCACATCACCTGTAACAATAGGGGTAGTGTTTACATTTGCTACCCATAGCCTATTCTTAAAGTAGGCCATGACTTTACCCTTAGGTGCGGTAACATACTCAGTCATAGCTGTACCATTATATCCGTAGAAGCTATTAACTCCATTAGACATGTATACGGAGCCTTGAGCTTCTTGCATAGCTTGTGGATACGTTGCAGCAGTGAAAATATCGGCTTCAGGTACATCTGTCCAAGACCCCGTCTCTTCTAAGGGTAGGGTAGACTTGTAAAAGCGTTTATTAGCAACAAGTGTCATCCTTGAAGCAATACCACCACCCTTTAAATAGCATAACCCCATTATCGGTACTGTACCTATAGCAGATAAAACTGCTGTAGAACCGAGCCTCTTGTACTTCTTCCCTGGGGATGAGATATCCATGTTATAGAGCAGCTTACCCTTATTAGCGTCAATCTGCCGAGCATCTGCTCTATCATCCATACCTAAAGACTGTGTTATTCTAACGTAAAGGGGTTTTGGTTTTAACATTAGTCTGTACCTATTGTTCGACCATAGTCGAGTGTTTGTATTAAATCCTGACTGTCAGGTATAAACTGCTCTATTCTACCTGGTACACCTTGAGCAGCATAGAGCTCTTGAACCTGAGCTACCCAGTTCTGCTCTTCTGTTTCCCAATCTTGACCATCCTCTTTCAAAGCATCTACATAAGCACCTTGAACCATCTCACTGCAGCAATCTATAAGAGGTATATCATTGTTATCTACTAAGGGTGTTAGCCTTCTACCATAAAATATTCTCCATGTAGGCTGGGTACCTGTAGCTTTAGGTAAAGGGTTAACCTCATACCAGTTATATAATGCACCTGCTTCACCTGCAGGTATTTGAGCTAAGACTGTAGTTGAGGTCTTACCAGTAACAGTAATCTTTCCAACAACAGCACTTTGCGTACCATCAGTAGTACCTGAAGATATAGTAAGCTTTTGGGTTGTATCATATGTATTAGATGAGTCTACAGCTGTAGTGCCATTCAAGGTAATATTCTCAGCTGTTATACCTCCACTCACGAGCCCTCGTATACGTACACACGCAGGCGTTTTATCCGTAGCAGCATTGTTATCCGATATAATAGTTACTTTTTCTGCCTGAGCTAGGATAGCCTTAGTAGTATAGGTACCTACAGGATAACACATAGTAGGGTCACCTACTTGTATATTGCCTGTCTGGTCTAAATCTATAGCTCGATGACGTACATAATACTGAGCATCCTTTATAGGTATTAAGACTCCGTTCGTCTGGTCAAAGATAACCCATATTTTATCTATCTCAGATGCCATAGCATAAGCACGTGTAGAAGCTGTAAGGGTCATAGTAGTATCACCTAAATTCTCTTCAAAAGGAAAACCCCGTATTATACGGACATACCGCTCATTAAGAAAATCCTTAATCTTAGGCAGTATATCATTGGCATTCGTAATAGATGTAGCCGTATTCTGTATCCGTCTACCTACCCTACGTTGCATCTCTTTATAAGTTTGTAGCATTGCTTGTTCTCCGGTCAGTAAATTCTATAGGCACTTGTTTCTTTCTCCTATTTACATGGTCTGCCTGATAGTCACAACTTGTACATCTTTCAATAATCTTACCATCTTGAAAGGTACAGCTTAAAGTTCCAATTATACACCTAGGACAATCATTTTTCATAGAATACTGCCTTAGGCTCAATACCACAAGCTATCTCAATACGATATAACCGCTTATCTATACTAGTTAAGCTGTGGTTGGCTACTTGAGTTAAGCAATCTATTTTATCGTCATTTCTAAAATAACACCAAGTAGTCCATGTAAAAGAGCCCACTGTTAACACTGTTAAAACCCAAAAAGCTATTGCCCATTTTCCATTTCCACTACCCATTGATATCCTTTCTACTAGCTTTTTAAACAGGCTACCCATCTCTGCCTGTCTCTCCTTCAGCTTTTTTCTGAAGCTCATTAGCAAGCTTCATCTTTGTCTCATTATATCTTCCTTGAGCTATTTCAAGGGCAATACTAGCATCCGCAAATGCTATCTTATACTTTTCTAAATCTGTCATGTCTTCTCCTTTAATACAACATACCGTAAAGGTACAAAGTATTAGTTGCACCGCCTGAGTTATTAGCTACTTGTGCTTGTATAACTGTACCAGTTGCATACGCCTTTGTTTTAGTAGGCGTAGTATTAGGAACAGGCATCAGTATAACTGCATCCCCTGATGCATCGAGATTTGATAAGGTATTAGCGGGAATAAAATCAGTTTCTGCGGTATCCTGACCTATTGATATAGTAGTTGTAGCACCCGCATCTGCCCCAGCAACAAGGATAGCACTATGGAGTATACAAGTTTTATTTGCTGGTACAGTGTAGATAGTAGTATCCGCATCAGCTGCCAATGAAACAGTTGTAATACTTAATAAAGCTAAAGCCTTCTCTTTTAAAGCTGCCATCATTTTTCCTTAGTTTGCAAAAACCATTTCGCCGTCTACAAATACAGCGTCATCGTCATAACTCACAGCATTTAGTTCTTTTATTAGAAGACTAGTTTCTAGTGCTGTTAAAGTTGTCGCATTAAAAACTAATGTCTGGTAAAGAGGGTCTGAACTTAACTCACCCCACATAAGAGCCTTAGCACGAGCAGTAGCCTTATCAGCTCTGTAGAATGTATCAATCATAAAAATATAACCCGTTGTTTCAAAATACCCAGAGTATGCACCTAAGAATAGACTGTTATCTCCAGTATGAGAATATCCAGCACTATATCCAACATAGGTACTCTCATAACTATTATTGCTATAACCAGAACCATTACCTAATGCAATAACCCCTGAGCCAGTAGATAGAGATAGCAATGCTTGAGCACCCATAGCCACGTTGTTACTACCAGTTGTAGTACTAGAACCTGCTGAAACCCCGATATATAAGTTATTTGTACACTCTGTTGCATTACCCCCAGCACCCATACCTATAAAAGTATTTGAAGAGCCTGTAGTTAAGTAACTACCAGCAACAAAACCTATACATGTATTACCAGCACCATAGGTAACAGATGTACCAATACCACCCCCAATAAAGGTGTTCTGATTACCTGCCATAGTAAAATTACCAGTACCAAATCCTATAAAGATGTTAGCAAAGAATGCCCCAGAATTATTATATACTGTAAAATATTTATTGCCTCCTATCATATAACCATACGAGGCATCCGTTATATCTACACCTAAAGAGAATACTGGAGTACCGTTTATTACAGTCTGCGGAGATGTCTGGTCAAGAAGAAGAGAGCCACCACCACTAGCAGCCCAAGATAAATTACCAGCACCGTCATTCGTTAATGCACCAGCAGCATCTGCTGGGTAATCGGTTAAATCAGCAAATGCAACAGAGGTAAGGTATGTAGACGTGTCAATCCCTAACAAACCCGCCGTGACTTTAAGTAAGCCTGTGTCAAACCCGGTAAGAGTTTGAGGGCTAGTCTGGTCAAGCTTGATATACCTCAAATCAGCTACTGCTATAGTAATCCCACCTGATATCTTCATTAGATTAAGTTTATCCTATAAGCACTGTCGGATACCCATGTGACACGTATCTTCATAATATCCATACGGAGAAAAGATACCTTCTCTCCAGCTTTCATGGTCCACTTACTACCATAGTTTATGCCATCTCTAGTGACATCCACCTGTACTTCCCCAGAGTCTACTATCATATACCCATCTTGTACATATCTACCCATGTCTCCGTAGAAGTTATGTACTACTGGGCTGTCACCCTCAACAAATGCAGTATCTTCATAGGACTTATTTAGGCCTTGATAGGAGCCTTCCCTAACTTGAAGGTTTCCAAATCTATCTACTTGTGCCTGAAAGCCCTCATTAGTATCCCTGTCTGAAACATGACCGACTATCCTAACTGGCGCTGCCATGATATTATACCGCAGCAGTCCATACAACATAGGCTGCAAACTTACCATTTCTCAATGGTATAACATCACAAGCCCGAATAACTCCTGTATCGACTATAGCTTCTAATTTTGTCTCTAAACCTGCTACAGCTTCTGAAAGTGTTTCATACTCAGTAACTGTAGACGTAGCTGTAAAGTTTGCCATCTAACCCTCCTATGCAGCCGTTGTATTGATACTGGACCAAGTCCATTGCCACGGTTTTCCCGGATACTCAAATGTTAAGGTAAGGTCTGTATTATTACCATCAACATCGCTACATTGCATGGTTGTAACTTTAACTTCTTCACGCTTCCCACCGTCTACACTGCAGAACCAAGACCAACCATTCTTTAAAGCTGTAGAGTTGGTTAACGTCTGACTTCTGCTCATACCCGTATCTGCAAATATATGCACTTGACAGCCATCGTCCATAGTAAGGACTAAGTCTGTAGTTCCAGGCAGCCATTGAGCCGTGGTACCAAGGTCATTCATAGCTATTACTAGTGTCTGGGATGTACCATTTACTGTAGTCGTCTGACCATTGGAATAAACCCAAGGGCTACTTGCAGTATCAATTGTTATCGTTTGCTGTGTTCCCATTACTCATCTCCTTTAAACGTAAATCTTCTGGAGGACAATATGGATGTCCCACCAGCTCATAAAACGTTCACTGAAATTAGACCTACACATAATGACCTGGAACCCTAGTTTTTGGGCCTCTCTCTTTATAGCCTCTTTATTCCACATTATATAGTGTTCTCTATGTTTCCAGTGAGCAAATCGTATTGGCGAAGTCTGATGTATAAAATCAACATCAGGAGTTGTGATAACTACTACGCCATCCTCCGGCATCAAAGCATAAGCTCTTTTTAATGCGCTTAATGGGTTTCTAAAATGCTCAAATACATGACCCATCCAAATAACATCATACTCATCCGTTTCTTTAAAGTGATGTGTTTCAAAATTACCTTTGATGTGGTATTTATCTGAAGGTCCATCTTTATTTATATCAATACCCCAACAAATCCATCCACGTTTACGGAGCCACTCCATTGGTCTTTCATAGCAGTATCCAACATCGAGCCACCTGCGACCGTATGTTAACTCTTCAATAAGGTTGATATATGTTCGGTGTGTATGTATCGATCGGTCCTCAAACTCCTTAGCATCGGCTATACCATCATGATATGCCTTATCAGGGGTATATCCCTCAGGATATTTATCCTGAAAGATAATACCACAAGAACATTTAAAAAACAGACCTGTACCCTTATTGATAGTATCTGCATCCTCAGTTACGTTATAGGCATACACAGTAGGTCTATGACAAATTGGACATGTACTAGGTGTTACGGTTAATGTGTTTTCGTTTTTCATAACTCTCACAATAGGTTACTGTACCTTGAACAGCTAACAAATGGATGTTACCAGTATGTCTATTTATCCGCGACACACGGCACACTCTCCTGTCTCGAACGCACGTCGAGCACAAGCCATTTATCATATACTTCTTTAAATTTGCCATATACCTCCTTAGGGTCTATCCCATTAGCCATGCACCAACAAGCATGTGTGATAGGGTCTATAGGGCATTGGATACTATGGTCATATATCAACCGGAAGCACGGTGCACATTCACACTGAGCTTCAATAGAATAGTCATTCTCAAAATACTTAGTAATATTCTCTTTAGTTGAGTGACCAAGTAACCCAATCTTCGGAGTTGGAAAACATCCGGCAGCATGTAATACACCTGTATCAGGAGCTACAACTAAATTAGCAATCTTAGCCAAGGCCATGGATACTCGGATTGATATCTTACCACTGAGATTAGTGATATCCTTATCTACCAGGCTTTCTAGCAACTGACAAGACAAGTCACCAACCGTAATAATATGTACATTATCATGGTTTTTCAGGATTTCTCCTATTACATAATCCGTCCAAGGGTAGGCTTTGTTTTTACCTGAACCAGATAAACACCATACTAAGTTAAACTTTCCAGGTCGTATATAGCTATAGGCTTCTTCCATCTCTTTTGGAGAGAAGAATAACTCACCCCTTTTTGTTAGCTCACCTAAGCCAGCCCACTTAGCCGTATGGTCATAGTAGTTAACATTACAACGTTCAAATCTTTCATACTTAGGGTAGATATACATAGGGCATTTAGGATGTAATGCTATAGACACCTCTAAAGACTCAGAGAAGTTTTTATAGTAAGTAGGTTTATACTGTTCTTTCTGGCGTTCCCACTCTTTATCTATGTCCTTAATAGGAACTGAGTCTGTTACCCTGTCAGTTATCTCATCAATGTTAGGGTTATTAGCAAACACCTCTCTACCACGCTCTGTGGTGTCAACTACTACATAGTACCCTTCTTCCTTTAGCTTCTTAAGGACTGGAGTTATTAAAAGGTTATCACCAAATGCACCGTATCTTACAATCAATGCCGTTTTCATCGGTTGTATATCTCCAATCTTAGCCTTCCCCAATTATTATTCTCATAGTCTAGGGGCAGGGTTTCAAGAATAGCCTGCATGTCTCCACCACTAACTTTTCTCAGTAAAGCCTTCTGGTCATCCTGAGTATTGACACCTGAGTGCTTAGTTGTAACCTCATGGATGTGGAATACCCTAGACTTAGGTATTAGAGCTATACGATAACCTGCTGAAATAGCTCTATAACAAAAGTCATTGTCTGAACAGTGATTTCTAAACCGCTTATCCCAAAGGCCTATCTCACGGATAACACTCGAACGCAGTATAGCTGAAGTAAGGCCAAACCATACACAGTAGATGATGTCCTCTGTTAGCTCTTTCTCTGTGTAAGCATGCCATCCAAATAGTAGGTCAACTGCTACATTCTCTATGGTCAGAGGGTCCTTCTTTACTATCTTAGATGAGCCTGCTACAGCAATATCAGGATGTTCCTCCAAAGCATCAATCAATGGTTTAAGCCACCCTTTTTCAGGAAGCGTATCATTATTCAATGACATAACATACTTATACCTGTTATTGCACCAAATAATCCCTGTATTCATAGCTGCAGTAAAGCCCTTATTTTCCTTATGGGTTAGCACAGTTACTCGTTCATCCACATAGGGGTTAGCAGAACCATCATCAACTACAATAATATCTACATCCATCTCCGCATTCTTCAATACTTCTGTAACGCACTCCCTAGTCATCTCAGGAAAGTTATACATCGGTATTATGATTGCTAACAGTTTCTCCATAATAGTTCTGCAGGGCTCCTCTCTGTCCACGGTTATAAAGAAAGTTTAGGAGACTGTCCTTTAACTCTAAAATTTTAGCATGTGATAGAGTATCAGTCTCTACAACTAAACCTCCTTCGTTGTGACCGGCTATGTTATAGTAATTTCTAAAATCCTTTGTAGTTATCACTATACCGTACTTCTCAGGGTCTTTCCATATAGCACAACCTGGTAGCGGTACAAATTGAAACAATGTATATTGGTCTGGGTCAGCTTCAAGCATAAAAGCCTTAGTCTCTTCAATTGTTTCCTCGGACTCCCCAGGGTTACCTATCATTAAGAAGGCTTTAGTTACTAGACCAGCTCTCTTAGCATTCTTTATAGCTACGATATTCTTTTCTACAGTAGCGCCCTTGCCTATAATATCCAATATCTTCTGCGAACCTGACTCAACACCAAAAGTAATCTCCCTACACCCTGAGTCATACAAAACTTGAAAATCCTCTAAGGTGTTATTTCGTATATCCCCATTACAACGATAAACTATATTTAGCTTCTGCAACTCTTTACACAGAGGGTAAAATCGTTTACGGTCTAAAGCAAAGGTGTCATCATAAAATATAAGAGCTCTAATACCATACTTATCAGTAATCTCCTTTACTTCTTCTATAACATAAGGGATACTAAAAGTCCTTACCTTATGCCCAAATACATCTTTGCAACAAAACGCACATGAATAAGGGCACCCACGACTTGTAGTAATTGATGTAGCTTTCTGACCTGCAACCTTACGCGTATATGCATGTATGTCTACTAAGTCCCTAGCAGGTCTTGGCAGAGCATCTAAGTTTGTTATCTGTGGTACTTTAACAATAGCACTACCCTTATAGAAGTAGAACATAAATTCACCTTCACCACAGATTACATAGTCAAAATAGCCTTTCGTCTCTTCTGGTAGTGATGTAGGATGAGGCCCACCCACAACTGTTACACTATCAGGGTTATTCATCTTACAAATTGCATGAGCTTCCTTAGCTAAATGTAAGGAGGATGAGTATACAGTAATACCGTAAATATCAGCTTGACCGATAGCCTCAGGCCAATCTTCTTTTTTAATAAAGGGTAAATCTACAATCTTTACATCAACATGATTAAATTTTCTCAGAGCAGAAGCAATGTACATTAAGCCTAACGGTGGGTCAAGCCGGTCGTCTAATGAATTAGGCTGTGGTAGATTGATTAGGGTTATCTTAGACATATACCCACCAATCCTCTAGTGTGTCTTGCTCATTGTAGCCATGGTAAACACGCTCAATACCGAATATTTCATCAACTGCCTCCTTTACGGAGGGTCTAAGGGCATAATCATAGTCATGACCTGATATTATGCCACCCTTCTTAACTTTAGGTAACCAAGCAGCTATATCCGTTTTTACTGACTGATAGGAGTGGTCAGCGTCAATATATACAAAATCCAAAGAACCATCTTGAAATTGCTCTGCTCCCTTAACGGAGTCAATGACATGAATGTATACACGCTCATTATTTTCAAATCTCTTTTCAACCATTCTTAAATGCTTACTTTGCCTTTGAGGCTCGTAGAAGTCTTTACATACAGCCCAAGCGTCTACCAAATGTAGCCTGCTTATACACAAGTTATCTATCATCAATTGTGCGTGTTCTCCCCGCATAACACCCACTTCAGCAACAACAATTTCCCTATCTCCAAAGTACTTCATTGCTGCCTGTGTAGCCTGCCTAGGCATAGCCTTTAATTTACCTATCATCACAATAGATTTCTGGGCATCCTTAGAACTAACATCAAATACCCGCTCCCTATACTTAATTGTAAACCCTAGCTTCTCCGCTAACGCACAAAAAGAGTCGATATCCCATATAATAGGTATCTCTCGTAATTTCCAATGCTTAAATTCATATATATTATCCCAGTTGATAAAGTAGCTGTCAGGCAGTATAAACTGGTAATCCTTACCTTCAGGTAATGTATGATATAGCTCTTTTAGCATGTCTACAGGGTTGTCATACTCTGACGACCTGGTATAGAAGATATTATTGCAATTACAGAATGAGTACCCCATATCCGGATATATTTCATGGCGATTGCCTATCTCTCTGTCTCCACGGATAACCATATAATTAGACCGGCCACATATAGGGCAAATCTGTAAGCACCAGTCTTCTGGTTTATCTAATTTTTGCTTTGTACTCATTATGGGCCTCTTCTACTTTAGACATGATTTCATCTTCGTTAAAAAATACACACGCTGGTAGGTCATCCTTTCGAGGACAACCGTAGTACTGGTAGGGTCCTTTATGGCATGGTGAGCATACAACTGGCGACTGAACCCAGTAAGCGTTCTTTGCATACTTGATATGGTTGTCCCAACTTGCAGCTGTCAGTAATTGCAAAGTTGGGGTATCCCAAGAATGAGCTACACAGGCTAACCCTGTTTCAGGGGATATAACCAAATCAAAATAAGCACACATCAAAGCAACCGTTCTAAAGTTCCATCTATCAACCTTACAAACAATACGGTCACCCTTAAATACTTGAAATAGACAACTCTCATCACCTGTTAAAATAACAAGAGCGTCAGGGTATTTCTCTAATATCTTCCGGCTAATAGACTCAGCTTGCTGAAAACGTTTATGCATGGAAGAACCTGACAGACATACTAGGATAGCCCAACCAGCATTATACTTTGTCTTAAGGTCTTGTACAGCTTGCTTAGCTTTCAGATGCTCTTCAGGTTTATAGTAGAGCTTGCCTCTTGTACCGAAATAGCTTTCAGGTAAACCTACAAACTGGGTCATCACATCATAGTAGTTCATCCTACCCAGGTGCTCACGTCTCCACGCAGTACTCCTATAATACTTGTTACAATTTTCTAAGCAGCAATATTCCCTCTCTATGGAGTAAACTAAATTAAAGAATAGGTCATAATTTTCTTTGCAATGCTCCCAGTTCTTTATCATCCTATTCTGCGTGAGCTTTGCAACATCAACAAATATCAGGTTATCTATATATGGGTTACCTTGTAGTATCTGGTAGCCCTGATAACCCGTTTCAAAATCTATACGGTCAATCTTATAGTGTTCTTTAATAAGTTGAGGCAGATGAGAACAATGCATTAAATCCCCGTAGGCTCCAAATCGAGATATAAAACAAGTTTTCATCTGCCCCTCCTTACTTAAGGACTAATTATCGCTAACGTCAAACTCTTCGCGATAAGTAATCGTTGCGGTTACTTTAAGGTCCGCAGCAGTACTCAATACAGAATACAGATGTACTGCGCCTCCCTTAGCCACGTACGTTTCCGTAGCAGTACCGTCAGTTACAGCACCTATAGCATGAGTACCAGTCCAAGTAACGGTACCCAATGCTGCTGTACCAGAACCCGAAGTAGCTGCTAACACCCATACTGAGGCACCACCCGTACCGAGTGCAGCATTAGTCATATTCCAATCCAATATTGTAATAGGGTTCATTGGACGAAATATATCAACTATCGCTGTCGCTCTTGTACCTGCCGTTACCTGCGTAAACGAAAACGTTTTCACAGACCCGTAAGAAGGGTCGCTATATGTTCTTCCGCCTTTAGAAGCAGTAGTCATACTAGACCTCCTTACGCTGCAGACTTAACATAGATTATACGACATTCGCTGTCAGACGAATAATCCCATGTTTCTGCAAATCCGCCCAGGTAGTACCATGCGATACCCTGGTCACGGCCAAAGTCCTTAGGTATATCTATCCTGATATCTTCAGGTATAGCAATACCTTCGCGGACCGCATCAGCACCGAAAAAGACTGCCTCCCCATAGATGGAACTTGAACCTTTTACATTCGAAAGGAACGAAGTCTCTTCTACAAAGCGACAACCGTAGTAGGTACCGATTTCTCCAGATGCGAGGATTTTCGCACTAGTCTGTGTTGCCTTAGGCTCAAAGAAGTCATATAGACCTCTCAGTGAGTTGGTTGAGGCAATACAGATATAGTTGTTACCGTCATATCTGGGTATGTTTAATGTTTTCATCTTGTCAACGATGTCACGAACGTTCTTATCGGACATGTTACCAAGAGCAGTTGTCGTGGCTGTACCATTCGTCTTAAACTCCGTAGAAGCAGTATTGACGATAGTTGCCAGATAGTCCGTAGTCGTGAAAATTGTCGCGGCTGCGGAGTCCAATACCTTCGCCATATCATCACGAAGGACGGTCTTGATATTATCGGGAACCGATATATCGCTCAGCGTCTGGACCTTTAGTGTAAACGGTATGGAGTTACCATATTCCGTTACAACCAAAGTACCCTGGCTGATAGTAAAATTCCTCTTAGGAATTGTACTTGTTTCAGACAGTGTACCACCGGCTGTGGATATATTCGATATCTTATCGAAGAATACCCTATCACCACGGTTTCTCCCAATCGCTGGTTCCGGGTCAACAAACTGACGGAACTTCATCATAGGCTGAGCGGCATTTCTAACCTTCTTGCTCAGCTGGTTATTTGTGAAGTATCCACCTAGAGAGCTGACAGACCAAACCTGCTGTCCCATGTTAATCTCCTATGGGTGTACCTTTCTTTGCAGCTATTGCCGCTTTTCTATCAGCTAGGTAATCCTCAATCTCGCTACCAGACCCCTTCTTAGGGGAACCTTCCTGGCGCATAGACCCAGTACCACCCATAGCTGACTTCCGCCGTTCTTTAGCTGCCTTCGCTTTGACAATGGGCTTTTTATCACCAGCCCCTTTGTCAGCTCTAAACTTAAGTATTTCAGCAAGAGCGTCTGCAACTGCTTGCAACATGCCGCCACCACCAGGCAATAGATATAAAGGACCTAACTCAGGGTCTTCATAGAACTTCTTAGCAACCTTAAAGAGCGTTGAGTTAGACTTCCTAATATCTAATGTCGGGTCTTCATCATTAGAGTAATGCCTGACAACGGATTGCCATTCTCGTTCCTTTGCCTGTGCAGCCTCTTTGACCTTATTCTGTTCTTGAATATACTCATTTTTGAGGTCCTTAGCCTTCTTATCAGTCATATACTCCATGACTTCAAAAAGACCATCCGAGTCCCCTTCTTCCATGAACTTTTTTGTAGCCGCTTTCAACTGTTCCCTAGTGTACTCAGGAGCCTTCTTACCTTCATCCGGCTTCTTTTCCTCGGGTTTAGTCGTCTTGTCTTTGGCCTCTTTGGCCTTTAGCTTAGCAGTTAGCTTATCTATCCGCTTTTGCATACTGGCTTTGACACGAGCTACCTCAGGAGTATCGTCTTCAGACTCTTCATCGGCTTCCTCATCGTCCGCTTCCTCATCAGCCTCCTCATCGTCTGACTCCTCATCTTCTGAAGACTCTTCATCGCCTTCGTCCTCATCGTCCTTTTCACCAGCTGCTGGTTCTGGTTCGGCGTCCGAAGCTTCCGATTTTTTAGCTTTCGACTTATCATCTCCAGCTTCAGCGTTTTCGTCAGTAACATCTTCATCAGGTCCGAAGGCTGACTCCTTCTTCACTCCACGGTCTGCAATAGCATCAGCGACGATTTCCTCTCGAGTAGTTAAGGGCTTATCTTCCTTTTTCTGCTCTACTGGTTTTTCATCTGCTTTACCTGCAGCCGCTTGTATCTTGTCTCCTGCCATTTAGGCCTCCAGGTGTTTATTCAGGTACACGAGAACCTTTCCAGCATTTCATAGGATAATGCAGAACCTACGATACCTTAACCCACTTACCTGGGCCCATATATTTCCATTTTCCAGGCCCAAGTTTCTCTCCATCACCCATACCAGTTTGTCTGTTGCCAGAACCACTAAAGTATAGGGAACTCTTATATAAAGGGGAAGTCTCTTTTTCTAATTCTACTACAGCCTTCTCACCCTCACATAGTCTAGCTTGATTAAGCAGTGAGCTTCTAATTGCAGGGTCTTTACCTAAAGGCCCCATCAATTTCTTCCTTACATCTTTGTAATGCATGCCTATTTTCGGGTCACTCATTTTAAGAATTTCCTTGCTAGTTTCTTTTTTCTCTTACTCACATGTTCAGGCAGGCGTTTCATATTAGGTGTTTCATCTGCCCACTGCTTTGCTTTCTTTTTCATCTTGCTACCGAGGTGCCCACCAAACGCTGCTCTTGCCTGAGCTTTACTATCAAAAGGCATATCACTAACTCCTCTTAAACGGCATAGGGCTCATCATTTATTGAGTAGTCCCCACCAGTCATAGGCACATCATACTTAGCTTTAGACTCTTTATCTAGGTCCTTGATTGTATCCTTAGCTACCTGTAACTCTTCAAGATAACTAAAGGATGCGTTATGAAAATTAACCAGTGCTGCCTTATAACCTAGTAAGAACTCTTTTCGTTCTTCCCTATGGGCACGGTCTAAAGACCCATTATGCCAACGACCATTCTCTTTACCTCCAAGAACATCTGTAATCATCTTGTCCAGTAGAGGTCCTAAGACTTCAACCCATCCTTGGGACTCCAGAGTAGCTTTAACCTTATCGCCGATAGCAATCAGTTTTTCACACTCATCTTTATTGTACTGGCGTTGCTGTTTTCTTTCCTGCTCCAGAGACATCTTCCCCTCCTTTACTTTCTCCACCCGCGCCACGAGCCCTTGCAGCGTCCTGCTCTCCGGCCAGCTGAGCATCAGCCTCATCAAGTACCTTTTGCTCCGCTGCTGCTTGGCCCTGTTTCAACTTATTCACTTCATCGGGTTTTGTACAATACCTCTCAGGGTCTTTAACTCCGTCATTTTCCATAAAATCACGGAAGGCATTATACAGGTCTTCGGGTGTGACAATAAGACCTAACTGTATTTGAGCAACTACATACTCTAAACGCCTGGCAAACTTCATCGCCATACGCTCTTTATCAAGGTTATCTATAGAACCTGTAGGTGTTATCTGAGGTACAAAGTTAAAATCCTCTTTTGTAATGGTAACACCATCTACAACAATGGGCTCATCCAATCTATCCCGTAAGATGTAGAACACCATGGTGTATACCTGGCGCAACGTCTCATTCCAAAGCATAATATCTAGGGATAAGAGATTTTGGGATACCTGCATACCTTGCTGGATTTCACCTAATGTCTTTCCACCACCACGGTTAGTAGCATTTCTAAAGAGCTGGTCTACACTACCGAGATACTCTTCAGCATACGCCTTTAATGTCTGGTTGATACGCTCACTAGATAAATCAACCTTGCTCTGGCCATCATCTAATCGAGATATCTCACTATGCTGAGCTACCTTAAGTTTCTGCCCAGGAATAAACCTTACAGAGCTAGATTGTATTTTAGACGAAGTTAATACCGTATATATTGGAGCATTGTTAATATCATCACGGATAAGCATGTTATTCATAGACCGTTCCATAAACTCCTGAACAGCCCTTATCATCTCGGGTACCCCACGAGAGTCATGGTATCTCCAAGACTTAGACTCATGGTCATGCTTCACATAATTCCATGTATCCAAATCATAGGGGAATGGCATCATCTGAAGTAATGAGTCTTCCGGTGTAGCAACATCCGGCATAAACGTGAAGAGCCAGCGTTCATAGCGTTTTGACCCTTCAGGCTTATACCAGGTGACAGTCTCGCGTATGCGGTAGAGGCCGTCGTCATTTTCAGGATTTTCCTGTATGCCCTCGTTACGCGAAAGTTGCGTGTCAACTACATCATATTCATTCTTGCTAGCCGGCTTAAATTCCAGTTTGTCTAACTTCTCAACTATCTTAGGGTTAAATCTTTTTGCCAGCGCAGCTTCCTCCATCTCCCTCTTACCATAGAAGTACTCGTGTGTCACCCTCTCAGCTGTACCTATATCAGTAGTATATGCAGGTACTATAATCTTTTCAGCTGGCGGTATTATAACATCAGGGAATGCCCTAACATCCTCATAGGTAAAAATAATTGTAGTTTCACCATCCCTAAACTGAGCAATGATATCATCCACCGTTTCTTTGTCATCCTCATCAGCATAGTCAAAACCAAAGCGATTACAAATGAAGGCTTGGAGCTCTTCATCCGAGCCAGATTTCAACTCATCCAAGATGTTAGGAGGATAAGTAGTTAAGTCTAAAGTCTTGGTCTTCATCATAGACTCAAACTTCTCTATTACCTTAAATATACAGTGGCCTTTTTCAAGGAAGTTATCTACAGCAATAGCTAATTTCTTAAGCCAGTCCATCTTGCGCTTCAAGATAAAGTTTATACCAAGTTCTGCACGCTCAAGCTGTTTCTGGTCTACCGGTTTTGTTTGTTCTTGACCTGAAGTCGTATCAACCTCTACAGTACATAGCTTCTTCTGCGAATAAGCAGACATAACATAATTAGGCTTTTGCTTCCTAATAAGTTTATCCGTTTCCGGAAGAGGTATGTTAGGTGCACCTGGATAAGGCTTATTACTCAGACGCTTTATGCCTAGCCTCTGATTTGCAGCAGTGATAAGCTTGTTCTTCCAAGTCATTCTAGCGTCATCATCATTCTGCACATTCACTCTCAGGTCCGAAAAGTATTTACTGAACTCTTCTGGAAATGCATTCGGTATTGGCTGAGTCTGGTCTTGTACTTGAGCTTCTTCCATATCAATACTCCCACGGTAACAGTTCGTTAGGGACACCTTGATTGAGCTTCCAACCGTAGTCGTCTCGGACTACTTCCTCAACTGGTATATAACGTCTAAAATCTCGAGCTTCATCTTTCAACATTCTAGCCCCCCACAGATACATAATGAAGGTATCAGCTCTGTCAGGGGATTGGCCTAATCTCTTTCTAGTCTCGTCCTTAGGCTCAACCATGATTTTCCCATTAGAGCGATATTGATAATTCACTGACCCAAGCTGGCGAACAAGCTTAGGGTCATTTATAATAGATACTTTACCTTGTTCAAACTGTTCACGGGCATACCACCACATCTCAGTCTTCAGGTTGTAGAACCTTTCATCATCAGACTTATTACCTACATTTATGGGTACGACCGGAGCCCCTTGTTCTTTAAGGGAATCTGTAACTCCTCCACCTACACCTATATCATCTATCAGGATAAGACGAGCGCCAGTCTTTTTCATCTTAACAATCAACCGGCCGACAGTCTCCATTAGGGATTGCTTGTAAGCAATATCTTGTTCAAGCAGCATATTGCCTTCCCCATACTGAATAACAATCTCATCATCCCCAAAGCGAGCAATATCTGAAGCGATAATCTTTTTATCCTCTTTCACTATCTCTCTATTGACAGCAGCCCTAATCCAATTCGAAGGGATAACAGAGTTGCCTCGGGATAACTCATCCCATGAGCCCTCAAGGAAGCGTTTAACCCATTCTTCAGGGTATGTCTTACGAAGCTGTTTCTCATAGTCAGTAGGTAGATAAGGGTTATCTTTAGGAAGGGAAGGGATGAACAGATAATCATCCCCACCACCCATCATAACAAAGTCATCTCTAAGCCAGCAATCATCAGGGTTAGATGTAAGCAATCCAAAATATGAAGGAAACTTCCCAGAAGGGAGCCGGCGTCTAAGGCGAGACTGGAACAGGAGGAAGTGTTCCTTAGATACCTCAGACGCCTCATCAATAGCAAACCACCCGAGCTCCATAGACTTAAGCTTAGATACGTTTTCTTCTTCTGACATACCTAGATATATAATTTCGCTGCCGTTAACCAAAGTGATGACATGTTCCGATTGATTATGGTTAGCAATCAATTCGGGAGGGAAGCACTCGAGAAGGGTTTTCAGGGTTGAGTTCTTGAAGTCCGTTAAGTGGTAACGGCAGATAACGCCACGATTTCCGGGGTATTG
>Ga0214473_10001749_pt1 | contig 27847 bp, 23 predicted proteins | sample RVTome_7_FD_203509 | JGI IMG/M metagenome (GOLD analysis project Ga0214473, IMG submission 203509) | Soil microbial communities from uranium-contaminated site in the Upper Colorado River Basin, Wyoming, United States - RVT98D197 | ecosystem: Environmental > Terrestrial > Soil > Contaminated >...
GCCGCCCGGCCGTACCTCGAGCTCGTCCCCGTCCCGCAGCCAGCGGCCGTCACGCTCGATTCTCACCGGGATCGCCTCGTGCCCGGCCTCGATCAGGCCCGCGGCGACCGACTCGCCGGAGCGGACGGAGACCTCGTACTCGGAGGAGCGCCCTCCGCTGAGCACGACGACGCGCACTCAGCCGCCCTCGATCACGCCGGTCGAGGACCCTTCGAACTTGCCGACCACCAGCACCACGGTCGTCCCGCGCTCGACCCGCCCGCCGCCGTCGGGCGTCTGGTCGAGGACGAGCCCGTCGTCGTCCTCTGAGCTCACGTCGCGCTTCTGCACCGACACCTTCAGGCCCTGCGCTCTGAGGGTGGCGCGAGCGGCGTCCTTCGAGTCTCCGACGACGCTCTCGACGACCACTGCTCCGGCTCCTGTGGAGACCGTGATCGTCACCCTCGTCCCGCGCTCCACCGTGCCAGAGCCGGGGTCCTGCGCGATCACGGTCCCCTCCTCCTCGGTCGAGTCCTCGGTCTCCACGTCGGGCAGCAGGCCCGCGTCCTCGAGCTGCGATGCGGCCTCGTCCTGGTCCAGCCCGAGGACGGAGGGGACCTCGACGAGGTTGGCGCCCTTGGAGATCAGCAGCGTCACCACGGTCCCCTGGTTGATCCGCTCGCCGGCCGGCGGGTTGGTCGCGATCGCGCGGCCGGTGCGTACGTCCTCCGAGAAGCGGTCCTTGGTCTTCACCCTGAACCCGGCCTTGTCGAGCTCCTTGCTCGCTTCGAGCTCGGGCAGGCCCGCGACGTCCGGGACCTCCGCGGTCCCGGGCCCGGAGCTGACCGACAGGTTCACCGTCGAGCCCTCGTCGGCCTCATCGCCGCCGGGCGGGTCCTGCTCCGCCACCTGGCCCTTCTTCACGTCGGCGCTCGGGAACTTCGTCGTCTCGACGCCGAACCCCGCCGCCTCCAGCGTCTGGGTGGCGGTGTTGACATCGTCGCCGATCACCGCCGGGACTGTCTTGTTCGTAGGCGCGAGGAACAGCGCCCACACCGCGAGCGCGACCAGCGCCGCGATCAGGACGCCGATGCTCCCCCACCGCCGCCGGCGCCGGCGGCGGGCCCTCGCCTCTGGATCCTCGGGCGGCGGCGGCTCGACGGGCTCCCCGCGCACGTCCGTGCCGGGGCCGGGGCCGGGAGCGAACACCGCCGTATCCACCGGCGCGACGGCGGGGTTCGCCTGCGCTGCGGCTAGCGCCGCGTCGAACTCCTCGGCGCTGGAGAAGCGGTTGGCCGGGTCCTTCGCCAGCGCCTTCAAGACGACGGCGTCCAACGCCCGCGGCACCTTTGGGTTCAGCTCCGACGGCGGGCGCGGCACCTCCGACACCTGCTTCAGCGCCACCGCGACGGCGCTGTCGGCCTCGAACGGGACCTGGCCGGTGAGCGCCTCGTACAGGATCACCCCGACCGAGTACAGGTCCGACGCCGCGGACACCTCGAGGCCCTGCGCCTGCTCGGGGGACAGGTACTGGGCGGTGCCCATCACCGACCCGGTCTGGGTGATCTCCGAGGGGCCGGCCTTCGCGATCCCGAAGTCGGTCACGGTCGCGCGGCCGCTGCGGTCGATCAGCACGTTGCCCGGCTTCAGGTCACGGTGGATCACCCCGTTCGAGTGCGCGAAGCGCGTCGCGGTGAGGATCTGGCGCGTCACCCCGACCGCCGCGTCGACGCTCATTCCGCGGTTGATCATCTCGCGCAGGGACGCGCCCTCCACGTACTCCATTGCGATGTAGTAGGTCCCGTCGACCTCGCCGCGGTCGTACACGTTGACGACGTTCGGGTGCTGGAGCCCCGCCGCCGCGGACGCCTCGCGCCGGAACCGCTCCACGAACTCGTGGTCCTGCGCGAACCGCGGATGGAGGACCTTCAGCGCCACCCGGCGGTCGAGCTCGGTGTCGTCGGCGCACCACACCTCCGCCATCCCGCCCGCGCCGATCTTGCGGATGATCCGGTAGCGGCCGTCGACAACGGTGTTCTCGGCGATCCGCATGCGCTAGTCGAGCAGGGACGCCATCACGTCCGTCGCGATCGGCCCGGCCGTGTCGCCGCCGAAGCAGCCCGTGCATCGCTCGGCGGTCGCAGCGACGGCGATCTCGGGATCATCGGCGGGGGCGAAGCCGATGAACCACGCCTGGTTGAGGCTGGTGTCGATGTCGATCTCCGCGGTACCCGTCTTCCCCGCGAGCGTGGAGCCGGCAACGGACAGCCCGGCGGCGGTTCCCTCCTCGGCGACGTTGGTCATCATCTCGGCGACCTCGGAGGCGGTGTCGTCGCTCATCACGGTCGACTGCACGTCGGGATCCAGCTCCTGGGTCGTCCGCCCTTCGGGATCGTTGATCTGCTGCACGAAGGTCGGCTCCATTAGATCGCCGCCGTTCGCTACCGCCGCGGCGACCTGAGCCATCTGAATCGGAGTCGCGAGCAGCTGTCCTTCCTCGCCACCCTGGCCGATCGCGACGCGGCCGACGTCGAATCCCTCGCGGACCAGCGCTCCGTCCGAGTTGTACACCCCGCTCGGCGCCATCTGATCGTTGGGGAAGTCAAGCGGCGGATCGCGGAAGAACCCGAACCGCTCCATGTACTGCACCATCGTCTCCGGACCGAGCTGCTCGCCGACCTGGGCCCAGTAGGTGTTGACGGAGTTGGTCAGCGCGGCGGTCATGTCGATCTCGCCGGCGGGCTGACCGTCGGCGTTCTGCAGCGGCACCCCGGAGATGTCGATCGGCGAATCCGCGTTCAGCACCGTCGAGGTCTCGAACTCGCCCGAGTCGAGCGCCGCCGTCGCGGTCACCACCTTCATCGTCGAGCCGGGGGGATATGTCGACTGGGTGGGGCGGTTAAGGAGCGGGGTCTCCGCGTCCTCCCTCAGTTGATCGAACTGGTCAGGGACGAGATTGGGGTCGTACCCCGGCTCCGACACCATCGCCCGTACCGCCCCCGTGTCGGGCTCGATCGCCACCAGCGCGCCGCCCGTCTCAGGCACGCTGATCGCATTCTCGATCCCGTCCTCGGCGATCTGCTGTGCCTCGGCGTCGAGCGTCACGGTGAGGTCGCTCCCCTCGTCGACCTGCCCCTCAAGCTGCTCGATGATCGAAACGAACTCGTTGTCCCGCCCCACCAGGACGTCGTTCTCGGACAGCTCGATCTCCGAGTTCCCTTGCTCGACGAAGCTGTACCCGACCGGGTGCCCGAACAGCTCTCCCTGCGGATACTCACGAACGAAGATCCGTTGGTTCCCGGACCCGGTCGGGACGCTGATTGCGACCTCGGTCCCGTCCACTGTGGTGATCGTCCCGCGGGGGATCTTCTGCGCCTCGATCAGCGACCGGCGGTTGTCCTGCTTCTCCTCCAGTTCCTCCGCGTCGAAGATCGTCCAGTACGAAGTGAACCCGACCACGGTCGCGAACAGCGCCAGAACGAGCACGTACAGGCGGACGATGGAGCCGTTCATCGCAATGCCCCGTATCCGGCAGCGGAGCGCGGGCGGCGCGCGCGGTCGGAGATCGTCAGCAGGAGCGCGATCAGGACCATGTTCGCGACCACCGAGCTGCCGCCGTAGCTGACGAACGGCAACGTGACGCCGGTCAGCGGGATCACGCGGACGACGCCGCCGAGGATCACGAACGCCTGCAGCGCCAGCACCGCGGTCAGCCCGGCGGCGAGCAGCTTCCCGAACCCGTCCTGGGCCAGAACTGCTGTCTTGAACCCGCGCTCGGCGATCAGGATGTAGGTGATCACCACCGCGACGGCGCCGAACAGCCCGAGCTCGTTCACGATCACGGCGTAGATGAAGTCGGTGTGCGGCGCGGGCAGGAGGCTGCCGCACTCGGGGAACGCGACCGAGCAGTCGGGCGCGAACGGACCCGGGAGCTCCAGCAGCGAGGACCCGAGGCCGCGACCGAACAGTCCCCCGTCCGCCTGCGCGTACAGCGCCTGCGTCACCTGCCCCGCTCCGTCGGGCGCGTTGCGGGCGAACGGGTCGAGCCAGATGTCGACCCGGTCGCCGACGTGGGGGATGGCCTGGGACATGACCCAGGCGCCGACCACGAACATCCCCATCCCGATGAGGACGAACGACGGTCGCGACGTGGCCACGTACAGGACCGCGAGGAAGGCGCCGAAGAACATCAGCGAGCTCCCGAGGTCGCGGATCACGATCAGCATCAGCATCGCCGCGCCCCACACGACGAGCAGGGGGCCGAAGTGCTTCAGCGGCGGCAGGATCAGCCCCAGCACCTTGCGCGCCCCGATCACCAGCACCTCGCGCTTCTCGTTCAGGTAGCTGGCGAGGAATATGACGACGCAGATCTTCGCCACCTCGGCCGGCTGGAAGGACAGCGGCCCGAGATCGATCCCGAGGTAGGCGCCGTTCACCTGCTCGCCGATCCCCGGCACCCGAGGCAAGATCAGGAGCCCGATCCCGACCGAGGCGATGATGTAGCGGTAGCGCTCCAGGACCTCGTAGTCGCGCAGGAAGGTGATCGTCGCCGCGAACAGCCCCAATCCGACGACGAACAGCGTCGCCTGCTTCACCGCCAGGCTCTCGTCGATCCGGAACAGGATCACGAGCCCGAACGCGGCCAGCAACGCCACCAGCGGGAACAGGTACGGGTCCGCGTAAGGCAGGCGAAGCCTGATCAGCATGTGCGTGGCCACGCACACGGCGAGGAAGTAGGCACCGTAGATCAGGCTCAGGTCGCCGATCTCGCTCGACTGGACGATGAACACCGCTGTGAATCCCGCGGTGACGAGCGCGGCGACGGGGATCAGCGCGAGGAGCTCGCGGTTTCGGGCGCTCACCTGCCGTCGCTCTTCTTGCCGCCTGAGCCGCCGCTCCCGCCCTGCCCGTCGCCGCCACGGTCGCGCTTGCCGTCGCCGCCGCGATTCCCGCTGCCGCCGCCCTGACCGCCGCCGTCGCCCTTCGCCTGGCCCTCGCCCTGACCGCCCTGCTCGCCGCCCGATGCCGGCTCGTCGGCGTCGGTGACCACCTCCGCCTGCGACTCGTACTCCTCGATCAGCGACTCGGCGTCCTCGCGCGAGCGGAGCTCGTGCCCGGTGACCACCGTCTGCTGCTCAGGCGGCAGCGCGTCGGCCTGCACCGGGCTCGAGTAGCGCTCGTCGTAGAGCTCGATCCCAAGCGGGAGGTCGTACGGGACGCCGCGGTAGAGCCCGATCCGTCCGCCCTCGTCGACACCGAGGAAGTAGATCTGGCGGGCGCCATAGATCCCCGCGACCGTGAAGCCGGCGACGATCGCGAGCATCACCAGGGCGCCCGCGAGCCGGCGGGGCCACCTCCGCCCGGGCGGCCGGGCAGCTGCGATCGCAGGCTCGGGTGCGATCGGCTCCGGAGCAGGCGGTGCGATCAGGGTCGGAGGCTCCTCGGCAACCGCCGCCTCGTCGCCGAGCCTGAACGCGACCACGGTGATGTTGTCGCGCCCGCCGCCCTCGTTCGCCTCCTTGATCAGCCGGTCGAGCGCGGAGTCGAGGTCCGACCCCCGCTGCAGCACCCGCTCGATCCGCGCCTCGGGGACCATCGTCGTCAGCCCGTCGCTGCACAGGAGGAAGACGTCGCCCTTCCTTGCCGGGTAGGTGAGCGTGTCGACGTCGACGTCGCGCTCCGGGCCAAGCGCGCGGGTGATGATCGATCGCTGCGGATGCTCCTCGGCCTGCGCCTCGGTGAGCCGGCCCTGGCGGCGCAGCTCCTCGACCAGGGAGTGGTCGCTCGTCAGCCGCTTCAACTCGCCGGCCCGGAACACGTACGCGCGGCTGTCGCCGACGTGAGCGAAGCTGACCTCGTCGTCGCCGATCAGCGCCGCGGTCAGCGTCGTCCCCATCCCCGAGTGGGAGGCGTCGCGCTTCGCGAGATCGTGGATCTTCTGGTTCGCCGCCCGGACCACCTTCTTCAGCGAGCGCTCCGGGGAGCTGCCGCCGTCGTCGAGCGAGGAGAACTCGTCCGCGGCGATCTTCGAAGCCACCTCGCCGGCCTGGGCGCCGCCCATCCCGTCCGCGACCGCGAACACGGGGTCCTCGGCGTACAGGGAGTCCTCGTTCGCATGCCGCTGCCGACCGGTGTCGGTCCTGTACGCCGACTCGACTACCTGAAGGGTCATCAGGTCTCCCCGAGCTCGAATCTCAGCTCCGTGTCCCCGATCTCGATCACGTCGAGATGGGCGAGCTCGACGTCTACTTCGAGCCTGTCGCCGTTCAGGTACGTGCTGTTGGTCGAGTTCATGTCCTCAACGTAGTAGCTGCCCCCGCGAGGGTAGATCCGGGCGTGGATCCCGGAGGCGAATCGGTCCTCGATCCGGATGTCGGCGTCTCCGGAGCGGCCGATCGACACGCCGCCGAACAGGTCGAAGCGCTCCCCGGAGTCGAGCCCGCCCCCCTTCAACGCCACGAGCCACGCGTCGGTCGCCGTCCCGCTGCCGCTGCCCGGAATCGAGTGGAAGCCGGTCGGCTCGGCGGGCGGAGCGGCGCCCGAGCTCCGCAGCTCGCGCAGGGCGCTGCGCGCGATCCAGAATAGGAACACGTAGAGGACGGCCAGAAAGCCGAACTTGAGCGCTACTGCAACCGGGTCGGACTCCATGGAGTGCGTATCTTGGCGGCGATCGGGGCGGGACGGCGGCTCGGCCGCGCCCCCGGGCTCACTGCTCGATGTCGAACATGAACGTCGTCGTGCCGATCGTCACCTCGTCGCCCGGGGAGAGGCGGGAGCTGTTGACGCGACGGCCATTCACCTTGACGCCGTTGGTCGACCCGAGATCGACGACCTGCCAGTCGCCGGTCGGGCCGCGGCGAAGCTCTGCATGGCGGCGGGAGATGTTGGGGTCCCCGAAGGTGCAGTCGCAATCGCGCGAGCGGCCGAGGACCGCGACCGGGCCGTCGAGCACGTAGCGGCGGTCGTCGAGCGAGACGATCGCCCGCGTCTCGATCAGGCGCGCTCCCGGTTGACGGCGGGCACGCTTCGGGCGCTGCTCCTCCTTCGGCGCCGCGTACACCATCGTATGCCCCGGTTCGCCCTGCTCGGGCTCCTCGCCCTGCCGGGCCGGCGGCTTCACGAGCCGCGTCTGGATCCCGAACTCGCCCAGGCGCAGGCGCTCGTCGGTCTCCAGCGACACCTCGGGCCGGGTCAGAAGCGCGTAGTCGCGGCGCCGGGCGTGCTCGAGCAGGTATCCCGACAGCTCCTGCTCCAGCGAGCGCTCGTAGCCCTCGAGACGCTCGTGGTCCTGGGGCGAGAGGAACACCGTGTACTGGTTCGGGACGTAGACCTGCGACACCGAGGCGGTCCGGTGGCCGTCCATCTCCTTCGCGAGCTTGCGGGCGATCTCGACCGGCTGCACCTGGGAGCTGAAGGCACGGCTGAACACGCCCTCGACTAGGCCCTCGATCCTCGCTTCGAGATTGCGCAGAACGCTGATCGCTCACAACTCCTGTGGTGGCCGCGCCGCGGCCCTGTCGGCGACGCGGTGGGTTACGGCGCGCACAATGCTACGGGAGCGGCGGCGGTCGACCGAGGCGAGCCGTGCGCGCCCACAGGGCGGCGAGCGCGACCCCGGAGAGCACGACCGTGATCAGTGCGGCGGGCGGTGCGTGGGCCGTGCCTGCGAGCGCCTCGTGCACGGCGACCACCGCGGCGACCCACACGAGCACGCCGAGCAGCTCCAGGGCGATCATCCGGCCCCGGATCAAGGCGCCGAGCGCGAGCGCGGATCCCGCCCACAGGAGCGTGATCAGCACCGACTCGGGCGCGAGCATCGGCAGCAGCACGCCCGACGCGGCGTCCGCGACGGAGTGCTCCCAGCCGTCCGGCGCCCGATCGGGAACGCCGAGCAAGAGGCGCGTCCCGAGGATCGCCTCGGCGGCGATCAGCCACGCCGAGCCGAAGGCGGCGAGCAGCGCACGGCGCACCGGGGTTCCCGCGATTGCCGACAGCGCCGGATACACGGGAGCGAGCCCGGCGCCGCCGAGCAGGGGGGCGAGCGCCGGTGCGACCCACTGGGCCGGCGCAGGGAAGATCAGAGGGAGGGGCAGCGCCAGCAGGGCGACGACGAGTGCGGCGCCGGGGAGCCCTCCCGCGAGGCCGAGCCACGCGACCAGCGCCGACAGCGCGACGACCACCCCGATCCTCGCGGTGCTCACGGCACGCGGCGACGGAGCGGAGAGCCGCCGCTCCTCGCGCGCCGGCTGCGGCAGGGCGCCCTCGTCGCTGAGCGCGGGCGCGGCGCGTTCGAGGCAGTCGTGGAGATCGTCGAGGTGGGGCCGGTGCTCCGGCTCGCGGGCGAGGCAGCAGTCGATCAGCTCGCACAGCTTGGCGGGAAGGTCGGGGCGCAGCTCGGCCAGCGGCGGCGCCTGGCCGCCGATCGCGCGTGCCGCCGCCGCGGGCGTCGAGCGGGCGAAGGGATGCTCGCCCGCGAGCGCCTCGTACAGCGTCAGCGCGAGCGCGTACACGTCGACGGGCGGCCCCGCGGGCGCGCCCTCGGCCTGCTCCGGGGCCATGTAGGCGATCGTCCCGATCACCTCGCCGGTGGCGGTGAGGGCGGGGCCGTCGATCAACGACGCCGTCCCGAAGTCCATCAGCTTCGCGTGCGGCGACTGCGGCGCGTGCGGATCGCGCACGATCACGTTCTGGGGCTTGATGTCGCGATGGATGACGCCGTGCGAGTGGGCGTGGCCGAGCGCGTCGCACAGCTCGGCGCCGATCTCGGCCGCGTCGCGGTCCGACAGGGCGCCGTCCCTAGTGAGCTCGTGCAGGGTCTCGCCCTCGACCAGCTCGCTGACCAGGTAGGCGTGCCCGGCGCCCTCTCCGAGCTCGTACAGGGTGACGATCCCGGGGTGGTTGAGCCGCGCCGCGGCCTGCGCCTCGCGCACCACCCGGCGGCCGGCGCCGCCGTCCGCCTCGAGCACCTTCACCGCCACCGGCCGCTCGAGTCGCTCGTCCCAGCCGCGATACACGGTTCCGAACCCGCCCGCGCCTATCCGCTCCTCGAGCGTGAACCTTCCCAGGACCCTTTCGCCCACCATGACCGCTTCTGGTTCGTCAGGCGCGGTCGTGCTCCTGCGGTCCGTCTGGCAGCCGTGCCGGTGTGCATACTCTGGGCTCCTCCCGACCGAACCCGGAACCTGTGGCATTCCTCGACGATGACGACGACGCACTTCCGCCGGTAGCTACCGAGCCGGACGAGCCGCGGCGCGATCCGTCCCCGCGCCAGGTGTTCATGCTGCGCCGGCTCGCCGCGGTCGGCGCCGGGATCCTCGTCCTGATCCTGCTCGTGATCGCCGTCCGCGGTTGCCTCGGGGCGCGCAAGGAGCGCGCGTTCGAGAACTACGCGCGTGACATGGGGACCGTGACGCAGCAGTTCGACCAGCTCAGCGCTGAGTTCTTCGGTCGGTTCAACGACCCGAAGAACGCCACCGAGCTCGACTTCGAGACCGACATCCGCGCTGACCGCAGCGCCGCCGAGGGCCTCGTCAGCCAGGCTCAGGGGTTGGGGCCGCCCGGCGAGCTCGACGACGCCCAGCAGCAGATCGTGCAGTCGTTCGAGCTACGGCGGGACGGCCTCGGGGCAATCGCGGACAGCATTCCCGGGGCGTTCAGCGACGAGACCGACGTCTACAACGAGTCGCTCGACAGCATCACCGACCACATGGGGGACTTCCTTGCGAGCGACGTCCTCTACCGGCGAGCGCGAGAGGAAGTTAACGCGGTGTTCTCCGGCGAGGGGATTACCGAGGAGCTCCCCGAGAGCCAATTCCTTCCCAACCCGACGCTCGACTGGCTTGACAGAACCACGATCGCAGAAAAGCTGTCCGGCATCACCGGGGGCGAGGTATCGGGGGTCCACGCGCTGTCGATCAGTTCGGTGACCGTCAGCGACGTCGCCCTCAGTCCCGACACGACGACCACGATCAGCGCCGAGGGCAGCCCCGCGGCGGAGGTCTCGGTAACCAGCGGCGGAGATCAGAACGAGAGCAACGTGGGAGTCAGCGTCACCGTGTCGGGCGGCGACCAGACCGTTGAGGGAGAAGGCACGATCACGAAGATGCTCCCCGCGGAGACGAAGACGGTCGCCGTGCCGCTGGAGCCGGCGCCGAGCACCGGGACCGAGCTCTCGCTGGAGGTTTTCGTGCAGCCGGTCCTCGGCGAGGACATTGCCGAGGACAACGAGGCGACCTACCCGGTCATCTTCGAGTAGCTCGAGGCCCGCGATGAGGATCTCCTACCTGGGCCCCGCGGGGACGTTCACCGAGGACGCGCTGCGCGATGCGCTCGGCGACGCCGAGGCGGAGCTGCTCCCGGAGCCGACGGTGTACGACGCGATCGAGGCGGTCGCCGAGGGCCGCGCCGACCGCGCCCTGGTCCCGTTCGAGAACTCGCTCGAGGGGGCCGTGCGCGCCACGCTCGACGCGCTCGCGTTCGAGATCCCCTCGATGACGATCGTCGGCGAGCACGACCAGCGGATCAGCCAAGCGCTGATCGCGGGCCGCGAGCTCCCGCTGACCGAGATCACCGCGGTGCTTTCGCACCCGCAGGCGAGCGCGCAGTGCGCCCGCTACATCCGCGAGCAGCTCCCGAACGCCGAGGTTCGGGGGGTCGCGAGCACCGCGGAGGCGGTGCGGGAGGTGGTCGAGAGCGATCAGCCGTGGGCTGCTCTGGGCGCGCACGGTGCGGCGGGAATCTACGGCGGCGTCGTGCTTGCCGACGGCGTCGAGGACTCGGAGGACAACGTGACCCGATTCGTGTGGATCGGGCGGCCCGACGTGCGGCCAACCGGTGAGGGCCCGTGGCGGACGACCCTGATCTTCGCCGAGCTCGGCGAGGACCGGCCGGGGGCGCTGGTCGACGCGCTGGTCGTGTTCTCGAGCCGCGGCGTGAACCTGACCCGGATCGAGTCCCGGCCCCGGCGTCGCGGGCTCGGCCAGTACATGTTCTTCGTCGATCTCGAGGGCTCGACCGACGACCCGACGGTCGCCGAGGCGATCGAGGCCCTGCGCGAGGTTGCGGAGTCCGTGCGGATACTCGGCAGCTACCCGGTCGGCGCTGGATAGAATCTCCCGCACGATGCACCGGCAGGCGACTCGCGTCGATGGGACCGCGACACCGCGCGACCGGGGCTCGGCGACGAGCGGGACCGGGATGGGCCGCGTGCTGGTCCTGAACGCGACCTATGAGCCGATCAACGTGTGCACGGTCAGGCGTGCGACGGTCCTCGTGCTGAAGTCGAAGGCGGAGATCGTCGAGCGCGGCAACCGGAAGCTGCACTCGGAGCGGATGGCGCTCGAGCGCCCGGTCGTGATCCGGCTGATCACCTACGTCCGCGTGCCGCGCGACGTCCATCGGCGCAAGATCACCCGCAAGGCCGTGCTCGCCCGAGACTCGTGGACGTGCCAGTACTGCGGCCAGCGAAAGCCGGGCCTGACCGTCGACCACGTGATCCCGCGAAGTCGCGGTGGGACCTCGGCCTGGGACAACATCGTCGCCTCGTGCGCGGCGTGCAACCGCCGCAAGGGGAACCGGCTCCCGCGCGAGGTGCAGATGCATCCCCGCAACAACCCACGCCCACCGGGCCCGACCGTCTTCATCCAGATCGCCAGCCCGCGGATCCCGAACGCCTGGGAGCCGTACCTGGTCAAGACCGCCTCGGCCGCGGCGTAAAGAGAGGGCCGCCCGAAGGCGGCCCTCTCAGGTGCGAGGTGCGGTCAAACGGGCGCGGGGCTCTTGCTCGCGGGGAGGGACAGATCCCGCACCCCGGCCCGCCGGTGCCCAGGTTGGATTCCGCTGGTCGGCCGCACCGCGTCCGCGCTAGCGGCCCGACACCTCCGATGTCCCGTAAAGCATGTGAATCAAGTTAGGACCACCTCCTTTCTTCGGTCCCTCCATTGAATCAACTCGAGACGCCGGAGCCGGGAGTCGGCTACAGGCGGCCGCGGGCGCGCGCGTAGTCCTCGGCGAAGCGGCGCGTCTGGGGGCGGTTCATCAACCTGATCGCCGTCCGCGGGGCGACGGCGTACAGCGCGATCAGCGGCCTGATCGGGCCGCGGCTGACGATCACCTCGGCGCGGTCCTCGCGGATCGCCTCGATGACCGCTTCCCCGACCGTCTCCGGAGGCGCGGCTCGCAAGCCGGGAGGTGGCTCACCGTGCTTGTGCTCGTGCCGCCCGTACATGCCCACGCGGCTGATGAAGATCGGGCAGATGGCCGAGAACGAGACCGGCTCGTCCACGTACTCGGCCCGCAGCGCATGGGTGAACCCGACGACGCCGTGCTTCGTCGCGGCATACGTGGCCAGGTACAGCGCCGGCAGCTTTCCGGCCATCGAGGCGAGGTTGACGACGTGCCCCCGCCCCCGCTCCAGCATCCCGGGAACGACCAGCCACGAGAGGTCCATGGCCGCCATCAGGTTGACGGTCACGATCGTCTCGATCTCCTCGCGGGTGTTGCTCGTGAACGACCCCGCATGCTCGATCCCCGCGTTGTTGACGAGCACGTCGAGCGGTCCGATCGCCTCCTCAGCGTCGGAGATCAGCCTCCCTCGGCCGTCCGAGTCCATCAGGTCCGCGGGGACCGTTTCGGCGCGGACGCCACTTCCTCGCAGCTCCTCGACCAGCGGCGCCAGCCGCTCCTCGTCGAGATCCGAAAGGGCCAGGTTCGCGCCCTGCGCGGCAAGCGCCCGCGCGATGTACTGACCGAGCCCGCCCGCGGCGCCGGTCAGCAGGGTGTTGGCGCCGCGCAGGGGAACCGTCACGGCGCGGAGGCTACTCGGACTCGCCCTCTTCCTCGACGTCGCTGCTCGACTCGATCACCGGCGCCACGGCGCTGACGCGATCGCCCTTGCCGAGGTTCATCACCCGCACTCCCTGAGTCGCGCGGCCCATCTGCGAGATCCCCCGCACCGGGGTCCGCTGCACCATCCCATTCTGGGAGATGAAAAGCAGGTCCTGGTGCTCGCGGACGATCATCGCCCCCGCGAGCCCGCCCTTCTTCTCGGTCAGCTTCACGGTCTGGACGCCCTTGGTGCCGCGACCCTTGACCGGGTACTCCTTCATCGGCGTGCGCTTGCCGTAGCCATTCTCGGTGACGACGAACACCTCCGCGTCGTCGCGAAGGACGGCCAGCGCCAACACGCGGTTCGCCTTCCCACCGACCTTGCCCTCCACCTTCATCCCCTTGACGCCGGAGGTGTCGCGACCCATCGAGCGCACGACGCTCTCCTTGAACCTCGACGCATGGCCCGAGCGCGACACCAGTAGCACGTCGTCCTTGCCCGAGCTCAGCCGCACCTGGACCAGCTCGTCGCCCTTGCGGATCTTGATCGCGATGATCCCGTCGGCGCGGATCGGGGTGTCGTACTTCGCGAACTCGGTCTTCTTCACCAGCCCCTTCGCGGTCCCGAAGACGAGGAACTTGCCCTCCTTGAAGTCGCGGGTCGGGATCACCGACATCACGCGCTCGCCATCGCGCAGCGGCAGCACGTTGACGAGCGCCTGCCCGCGGGCCGTGCGCGAGCCCTCGGGCAGCTCGTACACCTTCAGCCGGTAGACCTTGCCCTTGTTGGTGAAGAACAGCAGGTAGTCGTGGGTGGAGCAGATGTGGAGGTGCTCGATGTAGTCGCCCTCCTTCAGGTTCATCCCCATCACGCCCTTGCCCCCGCGGCGCTGCTGGCGGTAGGTCGCGAGCGGAAGCCGCTTCGCATACCCCGAGGCCGTGATCGAGATCACCATCTGCTGGTCGGCGATCATGTCCTCGATGTCGACCTCACCCTCGGCGGCGGCGATCTCGGTCCGGCGCTCGTCGCCGTAGCGCCGCTCGATCTCGGTCAGCTCGTCGACGATCAGCTCGTCGATCCGCGCCTCGTCGCCGAGGATCGCGCGCAGCTCCTTGATCTTCTTCACGAGCTCGGCGTGCTCGGAGCGCACCTTGTCGGACTCCAGCGCGGTGAGGCGCTGCAGGCGCATGTCGAGGATCGCCTGCGCCTGCTCCTCGGAGAGCTCGAACTTCTCGAGCAGGCCGCCGCGGGCCTCGTCGGGATCCTGGGAGCCGCGGATCAGCTTGATCACCGCGTCGAGGTTGTCGAGCGCGATCAGCAGCCCCTCGAGGATGTGGGCGCGCGCCTCGGCCCGGCGGAGCTCGTACTGGGTGCGCCGGATGACGACCTCGCGCTGGTGGCCGACGTAGTGCTGGAGCAGCTCCTTGAGGCTGAGCGTGCGCGGGACGCCGTCGACGAGCGCGACCATGTTGATCCCAAAGCTCGTCTGCATCGAGGTCCGCTTGAAGAGCTGGTTCAGGACCACCTGCGCCGGGTCGCCGCCGCGCTTCAGCTCGATCACCAGCCGCATCCCGCTGCGGTCTGACTCGTCGCGCAGGTCGGAGATCCCGTTGATCTTCTTCTCCCGCACGAGGTCGGCGATCTTCGTGATCAGGCCGCCGTCGCCGCCCTTCTTGACCATGAACGGAAGCTCGGAGACGACGATCGCGTCCTTGCCGCCCTTCAGCGGCTCGACGTGCGCCTTCGCCCGCAGCTTCACGCTCCCGCGTCCTGACCGGTACGCGTCCTGAATCCCGGACGAGCCCATGATCGTCCCGCCGCCGGGGAAGTCGGGGCCCTTGATGTGCTTCATCAGCCCCTTCTGGTCGATGTCGGGGTTGTCGATGTACGCGCGCACCGCGGAGATCACCTCGCCGAGGTTGTGGGGCGGGATGTTGGTCGCCATCCCGACCGCGATCCCCGAGGAGCCGTTCGCGAGCAGGTTCGGGAACCGCGCCGGGAGGATCGCGGGCTCCTGGGTCGACTCGTCGTAGTTCGGGACGAAGTCGACCGTCTCCGCCTCGATGTCGCGCAGGAGCTCCGTCGCGAGGCGGGCGAGGCGCGCCTCCGTGTTGTGGCTGACGAAGCCGTTGGCGATGAACGAGTGGTCCTCGCTGTCGACCCGAAGCGAGTAGACAGGCTGTACGCCGGCGGCGGTGACGGACTCGACTTCGGCGTACACGTAGTCGCCGGTGACGAGGGGCGCTACGACCTTGCGCACCTCCTCTGAGCTGATCCGCTCCATGATCGCGGTCCCGCCCTGCTCCCAGCGCTCGATCCGGTCGACGTTGTGGCGCTTGAGCCAGTCCTTGTCTGTCCATCGGGAATCGTTCTCCGAGCGGATGTACTCGGCGACGAACGGCACGAAGTCACGGCTCATCGCGCGGCTGCGCTCGGGCACCGTTGCCAGGTCGCGCTCCAGCTTCGCCTGCTTCTCCCCGAGGAAGCCGACCCGGTCACGGAACAGGCGCGCGTCGCGGCGATTGCTGATCAGCACCTTCAGCTCCCCGGTTGCGTGCAGACAGATCCGTGAGGCAATCCCGATCTCAAGGAGGAGGAGCTGCACGTCACGAGCAAGGTGCTCGCTGCAAGTCGAGTACGAAACCTGGATCGAGCTCCGGGGCAGCAGCGACGATGAGCCATCTCCGGTGAACAGCGATCGCAAGAAGGTGCGCTTGAAGGCGCCGCTGCCGCGCCATACGAACTCCGGAACCCGCTTGGAAGCGCTCGGGCCCGTCAGCTCCCCCATTGGGCCGGCGCGGAACTGCTCCAGATTGTGAATGTCGAGCTCGTGCAGCAGGCTGCCCGACGCGATCGTCCGCTGCTGGACGTACCTGCGCCCGCCGACGTGGTGGTCATAAGCGGTTACGACGGCGTCGAAGTAGTCCTTGTCGACGTTGTTGAATCCCGCCCGGGACTCACCGACCCACCCTTCGGACACAAACGCGCCCGCGAGCAGCGCCAGCCCGGCGTCGTGCTCCGAGAGCCCCTGCTCGAAGCCCTGCGGCGTGCGCGAGACGAGGACCTGGTCACCAGGCTCGATCTCCTCCAGCAGCTTCCACAACAGCAACGGCACACCGGCCGCCTCGACTAGGCAGAGGACCGGGTGGTTGTGGGTGCCGGTGAGCTCGTGACCTGCCGTGGTCCGCAGGCGCAGCGTCTGATGCTCCCCAGAATGGAACAGCTTCGACGCGTGAACCGGCCGCCCGTGGCGGTCGAGCACCTCGAGGTCAACATCGTTGTCCGACTCCGGCTCCGCGCCGGGGACGATCGAGTCGATGCGGATCGTCCCGGAGGGCGTCGCCACCCGCGTGTCAGCGGCGAGACAGTACCTCATCGCCGCCGGTGGATCGTCGTCGATCGAGCCGAAGTTGCCCTGACCGTCGACGAGCGGGTAGCGCAGCGAGAACTCCTGCGCCATCCGCGCCAGCGTGTCGTAGATCGCCGAGTCGCCGTGCGGGTGGTACTTGCCCATCACCTCGCCGACGATGAACGCGCACTTCCGGAACGGGCGGTTCGGCTGCAGGCCGAGGTCGTGCATCGCGTACAGGACTCGGCGGTGAACGGGCTTGAGGCCGTCGCGGGCGTCGGGCAGCGCGCGGCCAACGATCACGCTCATCGCGTAATCGAGGTACGACGAGCGCATCTCGTTCGAGAGCTCGCGCTCCTCGATCCGGCCGGTCAGTGCCTCCAGGGAGCCCTCCATCAGACGTCGAGGAAGCGGACGTCGCGGGCGTGCTTCTCGATGAACTCCTTGCGCGGCTGGACCTTGTCACCCATCAGGTCCGAGAACACCCGCTCCGGCGTCGCGTCCTCGTCGATCGTCACCCGCTGCAAGGTCCGCGACGCCGGGTCCATCGTCGTCTCGCGCAGCTGCTCGGAGTTCATCTCCCCGAGCCCCTTGAACCGCTGCAGCGTGATCCCGTGGCGTGCCAGCTCCAGGACCGCGCGCCGCAGCCCGGAGAACGAGTCCGCCTCCTTGCTGCGCTCGCCGAGATTGACCTTGAACGGCGGCCTGCCGACGTGCTTCAGGAGGTTGCCGTGCACCTCGACCAGCTTCCGGTAGTCATTCGACTTGAACATCCCCGCCGAGAGCTTGTGCGTCCGCGCAAGCCCGCTGCGTCGGTGGGTGGCCTTGACGGTCAGCTCCTCCTTCGTCGACTTCACGAGCTTGGTCTCGTACGGCTCCGCGGGCGGGTCCTTCTTCTCGATCAGCTTCTTCACCCCCGCGAGCGTCGCGGCGCCGGCGTCGAGCAGCTGCGACTCACCCAGCATCTCGACGGTCAGGTGCCCGTACTCGGCCTGCAGCGAGGCCGACCAGCCCTCGTGCTCCTTCAGCAGCCGGTTGAACTGCTGCCACCGGCGCTTGCCCAGCTTCGAGCTCTTGCCCTTCGAGGGGACGATCTCGAACTGCTCCAGCTTGTCGTCGAGCAGCAGTTCCTCGAGCTGGGACTCCTTCTCGACGTACACCTCCTGGCTCCCGTTCCGGACCTTGTACAGCGGCGGCTTCGCGATGTACACGTAGCCCGCCTCGATCAGCTCCGGCATCTCCCGGTACAGGAAGGTGAGCGCGAGGGTGCGGATGTGGGCGCCGTCGACGTCGGCGTCGGTCGCAAGCACGACCTTGTGGTACCGCGCCTCCCCGATGTCGAACTCCTCCCGCACCCCGGTCCCGATCGCCGTGATCAGCGCCTGGATCTCGATGTTCGAGAGCACCTTGTCGATGCGACTCTTCTCGACGTTGATGATCTTCCCGCGCAGCGGCAGCACCGCCTGCGTGGAGCGGTCGCGCGCCTGCTTCGCGGAGCCGCCCGCCGAGTCGCCCTCGACGATGTACAGCTCCGCGTCGCGCGGGTCCTTGACCGTGCAGTCGGCGAGCTTGCCCGGCAGGGTCGAGTTCTCGAGCGCCGACTTGCGCCGCGTCAGATCGCGCGCCTTTCGCGCCGCCTCGCGCGCTCGCGACGCGTCGACCGCCTTCGTGATGATCCGGCGCGCCTCGCTCGGGTTCTCCTCCAGGAACTCGCCCAGACGGCGGTTGACCGCCTCCTTCACGAGCCCCTCCACGGGTGGGTTCCCGAGCTTGCTCTTGGTCTGGCCCTCGAACTGCGGGTCGAGGAGCTTCACCGAGATCACCGCCGTAAGGCCCTCGCGAACGTCCTCGCCGGTCAGGTTGGCGTCCTTCTCCTTCAGCAATCCCTTGTTCCGGGCGTAGTAGTTCAGGGTCCGGGTCAACGCCGCCTTGAAGCCGGACAGGTGCGAGCCACCCTCGTGGGTGTTGATGTTGTTGGCGAAGCTGAAGATCGACTCCTGATAGGAGGAGGTCCACTGCATCGCGACCTCGACCCTGCCGTCGTCGGCTGAGTCGTCCTCGAAGTACACGGTCTTGCCGTGAAGCGCGTCCTTCGTCTCGTTCAGGTGCCTGACGAAGTCGACGATCCCGCCGTTGTACTGGAAGCTCACCTCCTGGCCTGCACCTCGCTCGTCGATCAGGTCGATCTTCAGGCCGCGGGTGAGGAAGGCCGTCTCCCGCAGCCGCTCCTCCAGCGTCTCGAACTCGAACTCGACCTCGTCGAAGACCTCGTCGTCGGGAAGGAATGTGATCGTGGTCCCGGTCCGCTTCACGGCCTGGCCCTTCTTGAACTTCGACGTCGGCTTGCCGCGGGCGAAGTCCTCCGTCCACGCGTGCCCGTCGCGGCGCACCTCGAGGTGCAGGCGCTCGGACAGCGCGTTGACGACCGAGACGCCGACGCCGTGCAGCCCGCCCGACACCTTGTAGCCGCTGCCCTCGCCGAACTTCGCGCCCGCGTGCAGCGTCGTCAGCACGACCTCGGCCGCGGGGCGCTTCTCCTTCGCGTGCTGCTCGACCGGGATCCCGCGGCCGTTGTCGGACACGGTGCAGCTGTTGTCGGGGTGCAGGATCACCTCGACCACGTCACAGTGGCCGGCGAGCGCCTCGTCGACCGAGTTGTCGACGACTTCGTACACGAGGTGGTGAAGCCCGCGGAAGCCGGTGGAGCCGATGTACATACCCGGACGCTTGCGAACCGCCTCGAGGCCCTCGAGGACGGTGATGTCCTTGGCGCCGTAGCCGTCCGAGCTCTTTTTCGCTCCGCCCTTCGAGCCCGCAGCCTTCGACGTCGATCCCTTCGTGGCAGCCGGCTTTCGGGCGGCCTTCGTCGGCGCCGTCTTTTGGCCTTTTTTCGAGGATCCCTGCCCGGTACGGGACTTGGTTGCCACTCAGTTCCTTTCCGCTAGGTCCGTGCTCACGCGTGAAAAGCCCCGACCGCAAGTGGGCTCAGGCCCTTTTCTGCTGCGAGTCGGGGCGTTCGTCAGGGTTGACATAAGGATACCAGCCAGAACCCCCGGAAATACCGTGACTTTGCGACAAAAGCCCTGCAAATGTCGTACGGAAGTAACGCGGAGGAGACGCGAAGGGCGGTTGCGGCGGGAAGCGCTCGCGGGGCGCTCAACCGCCCTCGTGACGGGCAGCGTCGGCCGTGAATCGAAGCCCCTCGAGCGTGTGAGCGCGAAGCAGCCCGTTCACCCGCTCCAGCATCTCGGCCTGCATCAGATCCAGCTCGGAGGCCCACGTCGCCGACCGGCACGCGACGGTGACCACTCCCTCACGCTCGCCGACGGGGCTGGCCTCCGCGGCAACCGCCTCGCCGCAGGCTTCGGCCCACACCGTCTGCACCTCGGCCAGCAGCGTGCGGGGGGCTGCGGCGGCGAGCACCTCCCGCAGCGCGGCGGCGGCGGGGCGGGGGACGCGGCGGCGAGTCACGCGGCGAGCGGCACGGCGTTCAGCCGGCCGTCGTCGATCGCGACCTCGGCGCGACGACCGACGTCCGGGACCGCCGACGGCTCGGTCGCCGTGATCAGCGCCTGGCCGCCGCCCTGGAGCAGCTCCAGGAGCAGCGCTCGCCGCTGCGGGTCGAGCTCGCTGGTGACGTCGTCGAGCAGCATCAACGGCGGCGTGCCGCGAACATCAAGCAGCGCCTCGCGCTCGGCGAACAGCAGCGCCAGCAGCGCAGCGCGCTGCTCACCCTGCGACCCGTAGCGGCGCAGAGCGCGCCCGTCGAGCGCGATCTCGATCTCGTCCAGGTGCGGCCCGTGGGTGGAGTAGCCCCGCTCGAGGTCGCCGCCGCGGCGCTCCCGGAGCTGATCGGCGATCTCCACCGCGTCCGAGAGTCCGGTGCGGGGGCGATACCCGAGCGTCGCATCGCCCGCGAGCCCGAGCGAATCGCCGAGGCGACCAAAGCTCGGCGCCAGCAGCTCGATCGCCTCGCGCCGGGCCTCGACCAGCTCGGCGGCCTCGCCGGCCAGCTCGGAGTCCCACGCCGCCAGCGCGTCCTCGGACGCGGCTCCGGCCCGGATCCGACCGAGGAGCGCGTTGCGCTGCGCAAGCGCGCGCCCGTAGCGCCGTCGCAGATCCGCGCGCGCGGGCCACACAGCGCCGAGAAATGAGTCGACATGGCGGCGGCGCTCGCCGGGCGCTCCCTTGATCAGGACCAGCCGATCGGGCGAGAACAGCGCCACCGCGGGACGCAGAGCCGCCGAGTCCGGCCCGACGGGCTTTCCGTTCAGGCGCTGGCGACGCCCGTCGCCGCGACTGACGGAGGCGACGAACGTCCGCCGCTCGCTTCCGTCCTCGACCGTCACCTCCGCCCGCGCGAGCTCTCCGCCGAAACCGATCAGCTCCCGCTCGGTGCGGGTCCGCCACGAGCTCCCGGTCAGACCCAGGGAAAGCGCCTCGAGCAGGTTCGTCTTCCCCGCTCCGTTGGCGCCGTGAACGACGGTGACGCCTTTGGCAAGCGGAAGCTCGACGTGATCGAGGTTGCGGAACCCGCGTGCCTCAAGCGCGGCGACGAGCATCGCCGCTCACACGTTCAGCCGGATCGGCATCACCAGGTAGCTGAAGTCCTCGCGCTCCACCGGGCGCAGCAGCCCCGGGCGCAGCGGCGAGCTCAGCCGCAGGACAAGCTCGTCCGTGTCGATGCTCTCGATCCCGGCGATGAAGAACTCCGGGTTGAACGCGATCTCCAGCGGCTCGCCGTTGAACGGCGCCGGCATCGCCTCGCTCGCGTCGCCGACCTCCGGCGTCTCCGCCGCCACGGTCAGCTCCCCCTCGGAGAACCCGAGCCGCAGGGGCGCGTTTCGCTGCGCGAGCTGGCTCACGCGCCGCGTCACCTCCAGCAGCTCCTCGCGCGGCAGCCGCACCTCGTGCTCGAAGCTCTCCGGGATCAGCTGGCGGTGGGACGGGAACTGGCCGTCGATCAGCCGCGAGGAGAGCACGATCCCCGCGGCGCGGAACAGGACCTGGTTCGGCCGCAGCGCGATCTCGACCGACTCCACCGACTCGGAGCCGATGATCCGGCTGAGCTCGCGCAGGGCGCGGGCCGGGACGTTGGCCTCGATCTGCTCCCCGACGGGCTGCTCGAGCTCCGTGTGCTTGACGCTCAGCCGGTAGGAGTCGGTGGCGACCATCGTCAGGGTCTTGTCCTCCGCCGTGACAAGGACGCCGGTGAGTATCGGACGTACTTCGTCCCGCGACGCCGCCCTGGCGACGCGCTCGATCGTCTCCGCCAATGGCGCGGGTGGAAGCGAAATCGTCTCGCCTTCGAACTCGGGCAGCCGCGGGAAGTCCTCCGGAGGCAGAGTGCGAAGGTGGAAGCGAGCGGTTCCCGCGGTCAACTCGACGTCACGCTCCTCGGGGCGCAGCGCGAGTTGAACATCGCCGGGCGGCAGAGTTCGAACCACGTCGACGAACAACCGTCCCGGCAACAACGCCGATCCCGGGGTCTCGACCTTGGCATCGACCGTGACCTGAAACGCGATCTCCATGTCGGTCGCACGCAAGGTGAGACCGTAATCGCCCGCCTCAGCCAGGATTCCACTCAGAGATGGGACGGCGCTGCGGGTCGATACGGCGCGGCCCGCGGTCTGCAGACGGGACAAGAGGTCATCACGGGGGACGGATAGCTTCATTTCGGGTTCTCCGTTGTCTCGGTTATCTCAGCTTTGTTGATTGAAGTGATAGTTGGTCTTGTGGATAACTGTGGATAAGTGCCTCGCGTGTGACCGCGACCCGCATGGTCGATGGTGCAACGGACGGTGGAAAGCGATCAAGGGCGTGGGGAAGTTGGCGTTGTCATCTATCCGACTCCGGGTCGGATAGAAGCCTTTGCACATTGGTGATCGAGTCGTGAAGATCGGAACCCGGCGTGAGGTCGTTGTCAATTCGGCGAATCGCGTGCAAGACGGTCGAGTGATCGCGGTTGAACTCGCGCGCGATCTCGGCCAGCGATAGCCCCGTGAGTTGGCGCGACACGTACATCGCCATGTGGCGAGCCTTTGCGATCCGCGGGGTCCTGGAGCTGGACAGGAGCTCGGTTCGGGTGATTCCGAACGTGGCGCAGACAGCATCCTGGATCGCGGCGACGCTGGGGGCTTCGGGCTCTCGACTCGTCGATGGCGTTGATGGTGAAGAGCGCTTGGGATCGGCCGGCGAACCTTGGGAAAGGGCCTCGCGAGCGAGCTCGGGTGTCGGCTCGCGGCTGGTGATCGAAGCCAGAGCGAGAACCCGTGTAAGCGCGCCCTCGAGCTGGCGGAGGTTGGCCGGCGCGGACGCGGCGATCTCGCGCAGGGTCGCCCCGGCCTCGACCACCAACGGTGCCTCGGATGCCAACCGGCCGAGCACGGTGAGTCGCGTGGGCAGGTCGGGGGCGCCGAGCTCCACCATCAGTCCCCACTCGAACCGGTCGCGGAGCCGGGCCGTGAGCCGCGAGAGCCTGTGCGGCGGCTGGTCGCTCGCGAGCACGATCTGTCCACCGCGCTCGTGCACGGCGTCGAAGGTGTGGAAGAACTCCTCCTCGGTGCGCGACTTGTCCTGCAGGAACTGGACGTCGTCGATCAGCAGCATGTCGAGCTCGCGGTGGCGCTGCTTAAACCGTTGCACGCCGGACCCGCGCAGCGCAGCGACGAACTCCGACGTGAACCGCTCACCGGTCGTGTACCGAACCGCGAGCTCGGGATGCTGCTGGGTGACATAGGTCGTGATCGCCCCCAGCAGATGCGTCTTTCCGAGTCCCGGCGGCCCGTGCAGGAACAGCGGGTTGTAGGCGTCGCCGGGGAGCTCGGCGACCGCCAGCGCCGCGCCGTGCGCGAGCCGGTTTCCCGACCCGACGACGAATCGCTCGAAGGTGTGCCGCAGGTTTGGGCCCGCCGCGGCCTCGTGCTCGAAGCGCTCGGCCCGCTCGCGCTCGGTCACGAACACGACCGAGCGAACCGAGTCGGTGTGCTCGCGCAGCGCCCGCTCGAGCCGGTGGGCGTATCGGCGCTCGACCCAGGTCCGAACCCGCTCCGGGCCGGTCACGAACAGCTCGTGTCCGTCGATCGACAGGGGCCGCAGCGGTTCCAGCCACAGCTTGTACGTCGACGCCGGAAGTGAGGCGCGAACCTCGTCGCGGACGCGCTGCCAGATCCTGGTCAGATCCTCGGGCAGCGCTTGATCCACAGTGGTGCTCCGGCTCCTCTCGGGTTGGGCACCGGCGGTGCCGCGCGGTCGGCGAGCGGGCGACTATAGCGCCGGGGTTGGGGCTCGAAACCGACCTTGATATGGGCACCTCGCATTTCGCGGGGAAAAGTCGAGCGGGCGCGAACAGTCGAGGATTGGGCGGTGCGTATACTGGCCCGGCTCGTCGATCCAACTCGCCGATTCGCAAGCACCTCGAGCCCTTACTTGACCCTCAGATGAAGCGGACCTATCAGCCGAAGAAGCGCAAGCGCGCCCGAGCGCACGGCTTTCGTGGCCGGATGCGGACGCGGGGCGGCCGCAAGATCCTCAAGCGCCGCCGCGCCAAGGGCCGCAAGCGGCTGACTCCGTAGATGGCCCGGCGAGGGCGGGAGCGCTCGCGGCGCGGCCGGCTGTCCCGCAGCGGAGAGTTCGAGCGCGCGTACCGCGAGGGCCGCTCGCACTCGAACCGATTCGTCGTCCTGTACGCGTTCCCGCGTCCGGATGACGAGGACGACGGCAGCCGGCTGGGCCTGTCGGTGGGGCGCGCCGTGGGCGGTGCGGTGGAGCGGAACAAGGTGAAGCGGGCGCTGCGCGAGGCTTTCCGGACGGTCGCCGGGCGGCTTCCCGAGGATCACGACTTCGTCCTCGTCGCTCGCGCCGATCTCGCCGGATTGGTGGAGCGGGAGGGCACGGATGGCGTCGTCGCGTGCCTGGACGAGGTGATCCGCGAGAGCGGGATCGCGCGAAGGACCGTTTGACGTGAAACGCACCCTCCGCGCCATCGTCCTCGCCCCGATCCTCGCCTACCAGCGCTTGATCTCACCCGCGCTGCCGCGGCGCTGCAAGTACTACCCGACCTGCTCCGAGTACGCCGTCGACGCGATCCGCGAGCTCGGCGTCATCCGCGGCACGATCCTCACCGCCTGGCGCCTGCTCCGCTGCAACCCATGGAGCCACGGCGGCTACGACCCGGTCGAAGACCGGCCCCTGTTCCGCGAGGAGCATCAGGCCTCTTCTGAGGGTTGCGCGTCTGCCGGGACTTCGTCCCTGCAGGGACCGCGCAAAAGCGGACGCGAAGCGGAGCATTCTGCGCGCTTTGTCCGGGGCGCGAGCGAGCGGAAGCGGAGCATTTCGCGGGCATGATTCTTCTAGCCAACATCTTCCAGCCGCTGATCGACGTCGCCGACTCGGTGATCACGTTCTTCCACGACGACGCCGGGTTCGGATGGGGCGCCTCGATCGTGGCCCTGACGATTGTCACCCGGATCGTGATCCTGCCGCTGACGATCAGGCAGATCCGCTCGATGCGCGCCCTGCAGGCCTTCGCGCCTCAGCTCAAGGAGCTGCAGGAGAAATACAAGGACGACCCGCAGCGCAAGCAGCGCGAGATGATGAACTTCTACAAGGAGAACCAGATCAACCCGCTGGCCTCCTGCTTCCCGCTGCTGCTCCAGCTCCCCGTCTTCCTGGCGCTGTTCTATCTCCTGCGCAGCGACGAGTTCACCGCCCAGGTGCTGGCGGCCCCCCCGGTCGGGTGGCTGTTCATCCCCGACCTGACCGAGGCTGCGACAGGCGGCGTGTTGATCGCGCTGATCGCGCTCTACGTCGGAACCCAGCTCGCGGCCGGCATGGTGATGGCGGCGACCGCCGACCGCAACCAGCGCCTGATCATGCTCGGATTGCCGATCGTCTTCATCCCCTTCATCATCAGCTTCCCGTCGGGGCTGCTCGTGTACTGGATCACCACCAACGTGTGGACGATCGGCCAGCAGGTCGTCGTGAAGCAGGTGCTGCCGCCTCCGGAGAAGGCGAAGCCCGAGGTCGTTGCCGCCGCGTCCGCGGCGAAGCCGCCCCCGCCCCCGCCGCGGAAGCGAAAGCGCCGCAGGCGTTAGACGTTGGCCGAGTCGACGGCCAGCTCATCCGAGGCGCTGCCCGATCCGCCCGGGGAGCGCGTGCGGGCCGTGATCGAGCACACGCTCGAGGCGCTCGAGCTCGACGCCACGGTCCAGATCGACGAGGACGACGAGTCGATCTCGGCTCGGATCGAGGGCGAGGAGGACGCCCTCGGCCTGCTGATCGGACGCCACGGGCAGACGATCGACGCCCTGCAGCTGATCTGCTACCGGGCTGCGTTCCGCGGCAGCGGCGAGCGCAAGCGGGTCGTAGTCGACGCGGCGGGCTATCGCGAACGCCGTCTCGAGGTGCTCGAGCGTCAGGCCGATACTGCCGCCGAGCGCGCGCTGCAGAGCGGCAATCCCGTCGGCCTCGAGCCGATGAGTGCCCAGGAGCGCCGCGTCGTCCACGGGCACCTCGCGGAGCGCTCCGGGGTCGAGACCTACAGCGAGGGAGACGAGCCCGAGCGCCGCGTCGTCGTGGCGCCGCTGCTGAGCGAGTGACGGACGCGAGCGCGCCCTTCGAACTTCCCGCGCTGGCCGACCTTCCCGAGCCCGCACGTCGATCGCTCGCCGCCCTGGTCGGGCTCGTCTCCGCCGACCGCTCCGCGCCGAGCTCGGTCCGCGATCCCGACGAGGCGTGGCGGGTCCACATCGCCGACTCGCTCACCGGACTGGAGTTCGGCGAGCTGGCGTCGGCGCGCACGATCGCGGACGTCGGTGCGGGCGCCGGCTTCCCAGGGCTGGTGCTGGCGGCCGCGCTGCCTGATGCGCAGGTGTCGCTCGTCGAGGCGACGCGACGGAAGTGCGAGTTCATGCGCGAGGCGATCGACAGCGCCGCGATCGCCAACGCCCGGGTGGTTTGCGAGCGCTCGGAGACGTGGGCCGCCGCGGAGGGGCGTGAGTCCTGCGACGCGGTCACCGCTCGCGCGGTCGGCCGCCTTTCGACCGTCGCGGAGCTCGCCTCGCCGCTGCTGGTCGAGGGCGGGGTCCTGTTGGTGTGGAAAGGGCGCCGTGACCCCGATCAGGAGGCCGAGCTCGAGGGCGCCGCCGATCGGCTCGCGATGGAGCCGGCCGAGATCCGGGCGGTGGGGCCGTACGCGGGCAGCCGCCACCGCCACCTGCACCTGATCCGCAAGTCCGGCCCCACCCCGGACGAGCTCCCGCGGCGTCCGGGGCTGGCCAAGAAGCGCCCCCTCAGCGGTTAATGTCACGACCGGTGATGGGACACCGATCTCGAGCGAGCTGATCGATGGGAACGGTCTACGCGATCGCGAACCAGAAGGGCGGTGTCGGGAAGACGACGACGACCGTGAACATGGGGGCGTGCGTCGCGGCGGCCGGCGACCAGACGCTGATCGCCGACCTCGACCAGCAGTGCAACGCGACCGCGGCGCTCGGTCTCGGCCGCGACCTGGAGCCGAACTCCTACGACTGCCTCACGGGCAAGGTGTCGGTCGCCGAGGCCGCCCGGCCCGCCGGGCCGGACAACCTGTGGGTCGTCCCCGCGCACCGCGACCTCGCGGGCGCATCGGTGGAGCTGCCGCGGATCGAGGGGTCGGAGACACGGCTGCGGGAGATGCTCGGCGCGGTCCGGGAGCGGTTCTCTTACACCCTGCTCGACTGCCCTCCCTCGCTCGGGCCGGTGACCGTCAACGCGCTCGTCGCGGCCGACCGGGTGATCGTCCCCGTGCAGGCCGAGTACCTGGCGCTCGAGGGGCTGGTCCAGTTCATGGACACGATGGCGCTGATCCGGCGAGAGCTGAACCCGAACCTTGTCGTCAGCGGGCTGCTGGTGACGATGGCCGACGACCGCACGCGGCTGGCGCGGGACGTCGAGCGCGAGCTCCGCGAGCACTTCCCCGAGCTTGTGTTCCGGACCGTGATCCCGCGCAGCGTGCGGATCGCCGAGGCGCCGAGCCACGGAGTTCCGCTTCTTGACCATGCTCCCGGGTCGCCTGGCTCCGAGGCGTATCGAGAGCTGGCGCGGGAGGTGACCGAGCGTGAGTAAGCGGGGAATGGGCCGCGGGCTCGCGGCGATCCTCCCCGAGACCGCGTCCGAGGCGACCGAGCTTCGCGAGGTCCCGGTCGAGCTCATCCGGCCGAACCCCGACCAGCCGCGACAGAGCTTCGACGAGGCGACGATCGCGGCGCTCGCCGAGTCGATCACCGCCGCCGGGATCGTGCAGCCGCTGATCGTCCGACCGCTTCCCGGCGGGACGTACGAGCTGATCGCCGGCGAGCGGCGGTGGCGCGCGGCGCGCGCGGCCGGGCTCGATCAGGTCCCGGCGGTGATTCGCGACGAGGGCGAGCCGCAGCGGCTGCAGACGGCACTGGTCGAGAACATGGCCCGCGAGGACCTGAACCCGGTCGACGAGGCCCGCGCCTGCGCCACGTTGGTCGAGGACCTGGGGCTGAGCAAGGAGGAGCTTGCGCGGAGACTGGGCCGCAGCCGCGCCGCGATCTCGAACCTGATCCGGCTCCTCGACCTGCCCGACGAGACGCTCGACCGGCTTCGCTCCGGAGAGCTCAGCGAGGGCCACGGCCGCGCCATCCTCCAGGCCCGGGGTGTGGACGCACGCCGCAAGCTGACTCGCG
>Ga0214473_10001750_pt1 | contig 27842 bp, 29 predicted proteins | sample RVTome_7_FD_203509 | JGI IMG/M metagenome (GOLD analysis project Ga0214473, IMG submission 203509) | Soil microbial communities from uranium-contaminated site in the Upper Colorado River Basin, Wyoming, United States - RVT98D197 | ecosystem: Environmental > Terrestrial > Soil > Contaminated >...
GGACTGTTGGTGTTTAGATATGGTCAATATCGATAAAACCGCTACATTAGATGAGTTTAGATGTTTTCTCATAAATAGCACATGCCTTACGTTCATCCCCGAAGGTTACCTAAATGACCCTGAGGTTTTCCCTGAGAAGGAGGGTGAAACGGGTTCGATATATATTGAAGCCGCTGATAAAGTTACATTGAAGAAGATAAGAATGGTGGTTTTTATTAACGCAAAGGATATTCTTGGAATAATCTATACTTCAAAAAGTGGAAATACGAATCTCAAATGGAGGCAAACTCGAGGAATATACGGAAAAGTTACTGGTATTGCATCCGCGAACTCGCTTGTAAACCTGATCACAGCAGGTGTTATTACGAATGAATATGCAGAAGACCTTGCTAAACAAGATTCATCAAAGAAAGATGATGTTCCTCATATTCCTGTAGATTTTGACGATTCAACTGATCAAACTGTTCAAGACTCGGATTCAAAGTCACAAATTCCTGGATTGGAAGGTACTCTTCAAACAGAAGACGACATTTAGACCAAATCAAAAAAATTAGATCAAGAAACTGGTTGGACATTATATTAGAAAGTTAAATGTGTTGAAAACAGAGAGATGTGGTCGATAGTTTTTGAACTCAATTAAGTTCAAATTCTCAATCAACTAATCTCGGTTGAACTCTATCTTACTCTATATATCTAAAGTGTCAAGTTGCGGAGATAAATATCTAATTAACATTACGAACCATAGTTGAAGAGAAGTTGTGAAGACCTAAAGTAAGCAGGCACATAATGATTCCTCAGAAGCGAGATGTATGGCAATAGTGGAATAATTACTTGTGTATCTTGATGTTTTATAGTGCGTTTGTTCCGAGTGTTTTCAGAGATTTGTTGAGAATGCTTGTGTTCATGAAGTTCGCATAATGTTCACGTCCTTCGCTTTGTGTTCACGTTGTTCACGTAGCGTTCGCGTTGTTCGCATAGATCGGTTTTTTATGTTATTTTTTATTTTTCGCTATGATCTGGCTGTTTTTCTAGAAAAAACAGTGATATTGATAGCACTATATTATGTTGAATTTTGTTTATTTTACAGTTTACGTGAACACTATTCGGTCTTGATAACTCCTTTTCAAAACTACGCGAACGCTAGGAAGAATCATGCGAACATGGTCCGCATCTCATGATTAGATATATCAACTAGGTTCTTCTAAGCCCGGAAATACAATGCCCATAATCTAGTCATCTAATCAGGTCTTCTTCTCATGCTTTGCAAGGCTAGGAGGCGAAGACTGTCCACCTTGGCAGAGCATATCAGATATGTTCTAGCATCAAGTATCCACGAGTACTCAATGAATAGACTAATTCGAACTTAATTGTACCTTTCAATCAAGTATTGAGTAGGTTCAGTGCGGTCGACGGGATTTGAACCCGTGTTCTCAGCTTGGAGGGCTGACGTCCTAGACCAGGCTGGACGACGACCGCCCTGAATACTACCGTGTTTATCTATTCATAAAGTTATTTTGGTATATAACAATTAACATGATGTTTTGGAATATGACTACATAATTCACTTATTTTTTTCTATCTTAGATACTCTCTTTCTTATTTTGAATATATAATAAAATAGGAATTCGTTACAGCTAATGACTCACGGGTTTCCATGTCATTGTGTTTTTCCAAGGATTAACATTTCTTTCTTGGCAATAAACCATTGATTACTCGTCCAGCGTATTCTATTATCCACGAGCCAAAATCATTATAACGGATTTTAATATTTCAGTTCTCCATACTGATTTATGCGCGTTTTAAATTCTACTCATTTCAATAGATATAGGACTGCTACTTTTCACTGTATCAGAAAGATGTATTAGTACTAAAATTCATCAATCTTTTTATTTGCCACTATCTCGATTAACATCGCTTGAAAACCAATCGTTCACAACTTAAGTATCTTGCAAAAGAAAGGATTAAACTTCTAATAAACAAATCTCTTGCAACAGCTGTAAATGACTTACCAACTGCTCAGAAACAAATAGCGATTGCGCGAAGAATAAGTTTGAAGTATAATATTAGGTTGTCTTACTTTGATAAACAAGTATTCTGTCATGGGTGTAAGAATCTTATAGTTCCGGGGGTTAACGCCACGATTAGACTTAGAAGTAAACCCAAGACAATTTTGGTGAAGTGCTTCGATTGTGGTTTTATTCATAGGCGTTTTTATTCAAAAGTAAATGGGGGCAAATAGAATAAGGCTAAATATACGCTCTGTGAGGGTTAAAGGTTATCAGTGATAGGGATGCCGACAGGTTACGATGTACCTCCAAATATGTTGATTAAGAAACTAGCTGAACATCTACGAAAAATGCCGCAAATCTCATCACCTGCTTGGGCATCTTTTGTTAAAACTGGTTCACACGCCGAAAGGCCTCCTCAGGACAAGGATTGGTGGTATGTTAGATGTGCATCTATGCTTCGAAAAGTGTATGTGCATGGACCGATAGGTCTTAGCCATCTTGAGTCAGAGTATGGTGGTGTCAAGAGCATAGGGTACAGTTTAGCTCATCATAGAGATGCTGGAGGATCAAGTATTAGAAAACCTCTAATTCAACTTGAAGCTGCTGGTTTAGTGAGTAAAAATGCTGGTAAAGGGAGAATTGTCACAAGCCGAGGAAGAAGCCTTATTGATCGATTAAGCGGAGAGATATTTAAAGATCTTGTAAAGGCAGATGACTCTTTGAAAAGATATGTCTAAAATGGAGGGATTAATATGTATGAGGAAAGTAAGAACGAAAAAAATAATCGAGAAGAGGACGAGAAAAAGCGGGCTATGCGTGAAGGGATAATTAGGATGATATTCACCTCGGAAGCGCGTGAGCGATTGACAAATGTAAGACTTGTAAAACCAGATGTTGCACAAGTGGTTGAAGATAACGTAATAAGACTTGTGTCTGCAGGTAAAATTAAGCCGCCGGTGTCCGATGAAGATGTTAAGAGATTATTAATGTCATTTCAACAACCAAAGCGTGAATTTAAGATAAAGTGGGCTTGAGCATGGGTCGAGTGAAAACTTCGGGCGTTAAAAGGCGTCTATTCAAGAAAACTAAGCTTACTTATTCAGTTCCAACTTGGGTTATTGCTAAAACCAAGAGACATGTAGTTAGATCTGCAAAGAAAAGAACTTGGAAACGTGGCCGATTAAAGGTGGCTTAACATAGATGGTTGACAAAAAGTTTGAAAAAACAACAAGGGTCTATACAATACCTCTAGATAGGTTTGTGCTTCTCTCTCCTAGACAAATGAGATCTAAGAGAGCTGTATCTGTGATAAAAGAATTTGTGACAAAGCACATGAAGAGCAGTGGGGTAATAATAACTTCAGAACTTAATGAGCTGATTTGGAAAAAGGGAATTCGAAGCCCCCCACGTCACATAACAGTGAAATTGGATATGGATGACTCTGGAATAGTCACCGTTTCCACATTTAAAGAAGAGAAGAAGACCGAATTGGAGCCGTCTGTAAGTGGCGCTAAAGTGGTTACAGACAAACCTTCAGAAACAACAGTAATATCCGAAAACATAGAGAAAGTGGATTAATTTCATAAAATACCTCAGAATTTTAGAGGTATTCAACAAGTAAATGGTTTGATAGAGTTTAGTTTTTTGTGAAAGTTATTTATTTGTTATTATTAATTGGTCTTTCTATCTTTCTAGTTGTGTTATATTTGAGATGTCTTCATCTATCAAGCAATCCGTGTCAGAATCTATTTCTAGATTGCGTAATATCTTCTCTAAAGGATCATAATTATCAAATTTTGTTGTTTTGAAGCCAGATGCTAATAATATCGCCATCATTCCGCTTCCACCATTTGCACTAAAACCAAGGTTGACTTCTAGGTCTCCGTTACCTAGCATCGTATTTAGTCGGCTAGTTGATGTCACAATCTCGTTTGCAATTACACTATTATCACCGACTAGATATAATATAGATTTACAGGTTTCTTCAGGTTCAGCAAGTCTGTAAATGGATTCTATCGCTTTTGTCGTTGCTTCTTCAGCTTTATTCACCGCTGAAGAAGTACCAATACTGAGTAATGTGTATCTATCATTTGTTATCGTTTGTACAAGTCTGTTTAAACCTATGCTTAGCTCTCCTGAAGATTCAATTATCTTTGAAAGAGCTAATGATATCTTCTCATTTACTAATTCATATATTTTTGATATAGGAATCTGCTCTTCATTAATTGAAATAGCATCGTTATCTATTACGATAACTGCATCAGAATTCTGTCTAACGAGTTTCAATGATGTTCCCGCGAAGAAATGCTTACTTTTCTCAAATCCAAAAGGCATTGCGACTACGCTTACTGTTAAAACGCCCTCCTCTTTCGCTATATTTGCTACAAGAGGAGTTAAACCTGAACCGTTAAACCCTCCCAAACCTGAAACGATGAATACAATTTTTGAATCGCTTATTAGTTCTCTAATTTCTCTTGAGTATTTCCGTGCTGCTCCTCTAACTCGGCTAGGCGAGCTCTTACTTCTCAAGTCTATGTCTAAGAACAGTTTCTTTTCTGATTGAGAAAAATCAAAATCTGTTTTTTCACAGCTAATATAAGCATATTTATCGATTCTTAATCCGTTGCTTTCAATTTTAGATAGAATTCGGCAACCAGCTGTACCTAATCCTAATGCAGTAATTCTATCAGTGCTGGTTTTTGGAAAATAATCTAATAAATCTCCATAAGAATTGGAAGTCAAGATGGCACGTCATGTGATTAACATCGTTTACTTTTAATATATATCATGTTGAAAAAATATACCTTTAGTTAATAAATAATTGACAAAATACTCTTCTAATGACTCTGACAAATCTCTCCATAAAGACAATCCGCAGTCGACCTAACCACCTGTATATTCACAGTATTTCCTAAAGGTATTTTACTCTTAATTATTATTGGTTTGTATGCGAAATTCCTAGCCATTACAGCTCCATTCACATCTTCATCAACCATAACTTTACCCGACCATCCAACCCAGCGATTATTATTCTCAAAAGCTATCTCCTTAACAACTTTATGAATCACTTCACTTCTTTCATTAATGATTCGTGGGTCAAGCTCTTTCATTTTCTCTGCAATTGTACCAGGCCGAGATTTAAACTTAGAAATATGGACAACGTCAGGCCTACTTCTTCTAATTAGCTCTACAGTGTGTTGGAATTCCTCATCACATTCACTAGGGAAACCCACGATAATGTCAGTCGATAAAGTTAATGATGGGATCTTCTCTCTTAGAAAATTAATCAAGAAAACGTAATTACTAGACGTGTTGAGTCTATTCATTTTTTTTAGAATAGTTCCACTTCCGCTTTGTACAGGCAAATGTAAGAACTTGAATATTTTTTCATCTTTAAATAAATCAGCAAATTCATTCTTCATCTCTTCAGCATAATAAGGATTCATCATTCCTAATCTTATTCTAAAATCATTTTCGATTCTTAGAATTCTTCTCAACAATTCAGGTAGATTTGTTCCAATATCTTTGCCGTAACAACCATTATCTTGCGAAGTAAGCCATATTTCCCTACAACCATCAGAAATAGATTGTTGAACTTCTTTAACAATTCTCTCATTACCATAGCTGATCAATTCTCCTTTGGCGATTTTCACTTGACAAAAACTGCAATTTCCAAGACATCCTGAAGATATTTCTATTATTCCAATAATCGGATTCCTTCTGATTCTAGGGAGAAGAAGTTTAGGTTTCGGTAAGTTCTTAATATTAACACATCTGATTCCTCTAATTGTCTTATCTACGGTTTCAATAATCTTTTCTAGGCTTGCCGGACCAAGAAGACTAGCATTAGGATTAATAGATTCTATAATGTTTCTCTCGGTTTTAGGCATACAACCTGCAACAATTGTAGGTTTTTCTGCTTCAGAAAGTTTCCTTATCCGATGAATCATTCTATGTGACGTAGATGTCTTTACAGTGCAAGTTACAATGATTATTACATCAGCTTCTTCGACTTCAGCAACCGGTCTAAACATCTTAGCACATAACGTGCCAGCAATTATCTCCGAATCAGCGAAGCTAGCACTACATCCATAACTTTCTAAATAGAATTTCTTTCCGATCAAGCTTAACTTTCTATCCACCTCCAATTGGCGGGATGATAGCCAACACATCGTTTTCAAAAAGCAATTTGGTTTTGAGTTTTTTTTGATCAACGACTTCACCATTCAATAGAATCATAAAGCCATCGTTCAATTTGCCATCTTCACGAATAATAGTCTTCTTGAAATCATCACCATACATTTCACATAGTTTTGAAATTACTCTTTGCATCGTCTCTTCATTTCCAATATCAAGCTCATCGCACTTCTTCTTAGTGATATCTTTAATCATGGCAAAATATTTTACAAATATCTTCATTGTTTCACAATTCTCTACCTATGTATGAACCTGGAGAGTAAAGAAGATATTAAAACTATTGTGCCATCCACTTTATGATGTAGTACCTCGTAGAAACGGCTTAAAAGAATATTTATCAATCACTTGATATTATTCTGAAGAGCAACAATCAGCAATTTCAAAAACAATAATTGCATAGAAAAATTTCATCACATTTCGATGAGCAAAAACTGTATTAATAATTATTGGCTTAGAATAACAGGTAATTTATACCTAATCAGCTAATTTACAGGATACTACTCAATTCATTTAAGAAACTTCTAGACTGAATTGTTGAGAAATTCACCATTAATTCTAATTCAGTATTTGGAATTGATATTTCAAATGGGACTATATTCATAATAAAATACTTGTCAATGAAGAGTATTTTGATTTCAATTCCAGATCTAAAATTATTTCTTCTTTGCATGGAATAATATTACCACAACCGTGTTAATTCTACTAATTATCAGCAGCTTCAATTACTGGGGAAATTAATCCACTTCAATCAAATGAAACAAATACAGAACGTTGCTAAAGTAATTCATAGTCAATTGAATATTAGTAATTGGAAATTTAATCAAAATAGAAAACCGCTTAAGAGCATAAGTAATATAATTCATAATTGATTCCGAAAACCAGTATAAAGAACATAAGTTTAAGTTAATATATGATTGAGATGTTTACAGCTGGGTTAAGACATAATGTCAAATGGATATCGGAAGGTATCATCAGCTCTAATAAGTGTACACAACAAACAAGGATTATCAGATTTTGCATCAAATCTCAGTAAATTGGGGGTTGAGCTAATTGCTACTGGAGGAACGCGCTCGGTATTAGAAGTTGCAGGTGTTTCAGCTAAGAAGATTGAGGATTTTGCACGTTTTCCGGAGTTGTTAGACGGTAGAGTTAAGACGTTACAACCCGAAATACTCGCTGGAATTCTAAGTAGGCGTACCAATGCACATCTCGAACAACTGAAGAGATTTAACATTGAACCAATTGATATGGTTGTATGTAATTTCTATCCTTTCGAGCAAGTTGTTTCTAAGCTGAACGTAAGTTTTGAAGAGGTTGTTGAAAACATAGATATCGGTGGGCCAACAATGGTGCGAGCTGCAGCAAAGAATCATGAATCAACCGCAGTAGTCACTTCGCCGAAACTCTATGATAAAATCATACTCGAATTGCAATCTAATAATTGCTGTCTTTCTCAGGAAACTAGGCTTGCACTAGCAGAGATGACTTTTGGAATGGTTGCTGCATATGATATAGCCATTTACAATGGAATAGCTAAGTTCGGTAAAAGATTTATTTTTCCAGATAGATTCTTTATTTCTGGAACCAAATTTGAAGATGCTAAATATGGTGAAAACCCAGATCAAAAGGCTGCTGTCTATAAATTAGACGGATACAAAGGAATGCTGAGTTGGTCTCAGCTTCATGGTGATAGCCGTTCATTCAATAATCATTTTGATATTGGGCACGCGTACGAAATTCTAGATGGTTTCAACAACGTTATAGCAGCTGCAACGATAAAACACGGTAATATTAGCGGATTTGCCTTCTCGCCAACAATTGAAGAATCATATAAACTGGCTCATGAGTGTGACCCAGAAGCTGATTATGGTTGCACAACTGTCTTGAATAGACGGGTTGACGCAGGAGCTGCTAGATTAATTGGAAAGAATTCAGACTCTTCTGACAAATCTGTTTACACAGAGATAGTTGTTGCTCCAGGATATAATAACGATGCCTTGGAAATTCTTAAAGCGAAGCAAACAAAGAAAATTAGAATAATAGAGGTAACGGAGTATGCTGATTATCCATTTGATCTAAGACTGATTCAAGGATCTTTATTGGTTCAAACACCACCGGACTACAATAATAAATTGAACCTAGGTAGTTTATCATTTCCAACTAAAATCAAACCCGATGATGCTACCTTGAATAAACTGCGTGCAGCTTGGGAACTTGTGAGAAAAGTTGAATCAAATGGAGTAGTTATATGCGAAGGTATTTTCGACGGTAGCTCTCTGACTCACTTTTGGACTTTAGGCGTAGGTAGCTTCAGAAAGAGAAACGGCGCTGTCAAAATCGCTCTTGACAATGCTGGAAAAAGAGCGACCGGATCGATAGTTGCTTCAGATGGATTCTTTCCATTTCCTGATAGCATAGAACTCTTGGCTAACGCGGGGGTTAAAGCAGTGATTAGTCCAAGCGGTTCAATTCGAGACAAGGCGATAATCGAATCTGCTGATAGGTGTGGCATATCTCTTGTTTTAACTAATACGAGAGCATTTAAGCACTAGATTTAATATTGGATACTTTATTGTAAGAATAACTTTACAAAATAGATGTTGAGTAGAGTAGATATTGAACAAAATCGAAGAATTACTAATGAAGAAACTCTCCCAAGAAGATTTCGAATTTGCAAAAACGCTAATTGACATGCCTGTTTCGAGAATACATAGTTTTATTCAAGAAAAAGCTGATGAGGCTGAATCTAAGTGAAGCTAAACCACGTTGAAGTTGAATGCTTTAGAGGATTAGTCAAAACAAAGTTTGAACTTGACGACTTAACAGTATTTTCAGGTGAAATGGGTGTTGGCAAAACAAGTAAACTACTTGCTATTCTATATTGTTTAACAGGATCAGCTCCACCAGGTATTAATCTAGACGATATGATAAATATTGATTCAGACCATATGTGGGTTAAGATAGAGGGTGAGCATAACGGTCAGAAATTCATCTTTGAAAGGAGTAAAAGAACAGGTCGTCCATCGTCATGCAAAATAAATATCGATAATCTACCAAAAGTCAATGAGAATATATTTATTGATGGACGTGATATATTTAGATTCTTTTTAGGTGCTCCAACTGAGAAGGCTTTGAAAATAGATACTTTATTGGGGCTATCAAAGTTCACCCAAGTATCTTCAGAAATAAATACCAATCACATTGAGCGAAGAATAAATGACCTCAAAAATAGATTGAAGGAGATTGCTCAATTAACAATTCTAACAGAAAAGATCAGAACTACCCAATCAGAATTGAAACAGGTTGAAGAAGAAATCTCAATTGTTTCTAATAATCTCCATGAAAACTCTGAAAAATACTCTATTGCTGAATACGTTAAGATTAAGGCTGATGAACATTACAAAAAGAATATTGAAATTCAAAGTAAAAAAAGACTCATTACTAGCATTGAGGAACAGATACAATCAATCAACACTGATTCAAACGGGGTTGAAGAAACAGTTAACGAATTAAATTCAAAACATAGTGCTTCGCAAAAAAGAGTTGCTTTTCTCGAAGCCGTTATGCAAATTCTCGAAATAGATGAAAGAAAAATCAACGATGTCTCTACCTGTCCGATATGCGGAGCTTTAATATCTCCTGATGCTTTAGATAGATTTAGACATTACGATGAAGAGTACCGCATATTAATAGGCGAAATCACTGAAGTGGAAGTTGAGATTGCTTCTAAAAAAGAGTCATTTGAAGAAGCATTAAGAAATAAAGAGAAAAAAGAAATTCTAACTAATCAGCTAAACAAGCTTAAACTGGAATTGTCAAACGTAACGTTAGAAGTTATACAACAGGAGGATGTGAAGAACGCAGAAGATATATTGAATAAACGCAATAAGCTAAAGCAAAAAGCATTAGAACTTGAAATAAGAAGAAACTCTTTAAAGGATAATCTGGAAACTTACCGTTCCCTTCACGGATCATTGCAACAAATTACAATTGAAGAAGTGAATATACAAATAACTAACTTGGAGGAATTAATGATTAGAATATCAAGAATTAAGTCTGCTTTAATTGAAGCGATAAATGAAATTAGAACAAATCAGATAAGCAATTTAAAATCTTCTTTCAAAGAGACATTTAAGAAGATATACCCATATGATCGACTAACAGGCGTTGATTTTGAAAACGTTCTAGTGCGAGGCAAAGAAATCATTCAAGTAAAAGGTGAACTGGGAGACAAATGGATACATCCCAATCAGATGAGCACAGGTGAAAACGTCGCGATAAGTTTCGCCCTATTATTCGCGGTTAACCAGTTAGATAACGCCCCGATATTTCTTCTAGATGAACCTGAAGAGGGATTAGATGAAAACGGAATCAAAGGTTTGGCTGACATACTAAAACAACTTAAAAAATCAACGCAATTATTAATTGCCACCCGAAGCTCTGTACTTGAAAATAGTTTAACATCTTAGATACAACAGTTTCTCAGAACATGATATTTTAACTGAATATTTGCCTAAACGACTTCTCAATATTAATCGGATAAGTTTAATAGATATGCCAACTTTTTAAGGAAAAGTGAAATAGTTTGCCTCTTGCTTTTGTTTTGATAAATGCTGAATTAGGTGGCGAAGAAGCACTGATACAAGAACTTAAGAAGATTGACCTCGTAAAAGAGGTATACGTAGTTTATGGTGTATACGATCTTGTGGCAAAAATTGAAGCCGATTCAATGGATAAGTTAAAGGAAGCAATAACTTGGAAGATAAGACGCATCGATAAAATCAAATCTACACTAACTATGATAGTGACTGAAAACTAATCATATAGACTTTAAAATGACTCACTAGGGCTTTGGCTTTTAATGGGCCATTTACATAAAATATCTATCGGTATCGATGATACTGACTCAGCTAACGGTATGTGCACTACTTTTTTAGTATTTCAACTTGTGAAAAGGCTTATCCAAAAAGGCGCTAAATTTAATGATTATCCTCGACTGATAAGATTAAACCCCAATATTCCTTGGAAGACTCGAGGTAATGGTGCTCTATCATTAATAGTAAGGGTTAGTAATATTCAAGACGCATTTAGAGAGGCTTGTAGAACAATAGAAGAATATTCAGAAATAGAAAGCTCAGCGGATCCAGGTCTTATTATTTCATCATTCGGCGTGATTCCAAAAGACATTGAAGAATTATCTGATAGAACAATATCTGAAGTTGTAAGCAAGAAAGACGTTGAACATTTGATTAGAAAATACAATTTGTTATACAAAGGATGGGGAAAAATGAGGGGCCTAATAGGTGCATTGGCCTCAATCGGATACAGTTTCACCGACGATGCTACCTATGAACTTATAGCTTTTAGGTCTCCTGAAAACTGCGGTAGTAAGCGTTTAGTCGATAGCAGTTCCATAATTAGGATGAGCCGTGCAACTTATCCATATACCTTCAACAACTATGATGAAGAGAAGGGGCGAATAATAATCACTCCAAGAGGACCAGATCCAGTGTTGCTAGGAATCAGAGGTGAAGACCCTGAATTATTGCTGAATGCGTATAGAACTTTGAAGATCAATGAAAAAGTGTTCGGGTACATGATTTTCAAAACTAACCAGGGAACAAGTGTGCATTTAAAACCTGAGCTTAATCTTGAAAATCTTGGAACATACAGATCTGGGCATTTCAAAGGCGTGGTGATTGAAAAACCCACTGTCGGGATAGGTGGTCACGTATACTTCAAAGTAACGAATGAAGGTGTGAAGGCTTGTTGCGCCGCTTACGAACCTTCAGGTCAATTTAGAAAGATTGTATTGAGCCTTATAATAGGGGACCAAGTTGAAATTGGTGGCAGTGTGAGACGAAGCAGTATTAAACACCCCAGAATTGTAAATGTCGAGTATCTGAAAGTTATTGAACTTGTTAAAGATAATATCCTGAAGAATCCAATTTGTGTGTCATGCAGCAAGAAGATGACTTCGAGAGGCAAAAATCAGGGGTTTCGTTGTAATCATTGCGGCTTAGAAGATAATAGAATAAAGAGAATAGTTTTTGAAAGACCCCGAATAATATCCAATGGGCTGTATATTCCTCCTCCACGAGCTCAACGCCATTTAACTAAACCTTTGCAGAGATATTTCATAAATATTAATAAAGATACTAAGATCATCGATAATTGGTTCAAAAACTATGACGTATCTGAATCTTTTCAAAATTGAATTCCAGAAGTTTAGTGTCGCAAGTTGATTTAGATGGGGTACGTAGGCTCTTATTACCGTAGACTTTGGAGTATATTCAAATGTGGGCCAACTAATTTTAGTTGGCTTTGTGACAGTATAGCTGGAAGCGGTCGTCCCATGTCAGTGGATGACTTGAAATGGATGAAGGAACAAGGTGTTACCTCCTTGTTGAGTCTTACTGAAAAACCACTGTCCGAAAAAATTATTAGTTTATCCTGCTTGACAGGTTTTCATGTTCCATTAATAGATCACATGCCACCTTCCATCGACCAGATTAACAAATCAGTTGGAATACTGCTTGATACTTTGAACAAAGGTGAATCTATGGCAGTACATTGCGAAGCAGGAAAGGGGCGGACCGGAACCATTCTGGGGTGTTTTCTAATGAAGCGCGACGGTCTTTCGTCTGATGAATCAATATCTTTTATTAGAAAGATTAGACCGGGTTCAATTGAATCTTCTCAGGAGAAATCACTTCATGCATATCAAAACTATCTAAACATGAATAAATGAGTTTATTATAGTAGCGAGGGGTGGACTTTCACGGGTATTTCAACCCGATTTGAACCACCGATTTCCGCGTGGATTATCATAATCCACTCTGCGGGTTTCTCCCAGAAAGTTATGAGCCCGCCGGGATGACCTGGCTTCCCCACCTCGCTGCTAGAGGTGGCTTGAATCTTACACGCTTAAATCTTTTGTTTTTTTTGGTTATTATTGTGATATTATCTCTTGCGAGTTGGTTTTCTTGCTCATTTCTTCCATCATCTGATTGATTTTCCAACCAAAAGCTTCCTTTAGATGTGAGTTGTCTAATAACTTCAGAGTTTCAGCGCAATCGGGGCACTTGAAGAACAATTCAATTGATTCCTCAAATGTATATTTTTGGCATTTGGCTTTCCCGCAGGAATAGAATTCATGTATTTCCTCATAGTTTAATCTTTGATTCAGTTTATCCAAAGCTTTCTTCTTCGCATTGTCAATAAAACCATCTACTTGATCGCGTTGTGCCCTCCATCTGTAGACAAACCATCCCCTTTTCATGTCTCTGACTCTGACACCAGTTATTAGTGACTTGCCAAAAAGATCATATAATGTTTTTCTTACAGTATTTATTTTAAGTCCCGTCGCACTAGCTATTTCCTCATCAGTTGAATTCTCACTGTTCAATAAAGCTCTTGCTACTCTGATATACTCTTCTCCACCCAATAATCCAGATATTTTTACAAATGAATCTTCATATTCTATTTTCAAAGAATCTTCTCCACGGTTTTTCCTTTTGCATTCGGAAGTATCCTATACTTAGCATGATTGTACTGACGTTTAAGTTCTTCGCCTCCAAAAAACCTATCTAAGAAAATTGAAAGGGCGGCAACCTCTGAATGAGGCTGGTTTCCTATAGCTATGTTAAAATCACTTTTCGTGTATATTTCACTTGGAACCTTCTCAGCTCCAATAACAACTAGAATGTCTTTATCAACACTACATAATTCATCTAACACTTCATTGATACCTAAACCATACATTGTCAAGTGTGCTACCAAGCCTCCATCTTCTTTCCATTCTTTCAATACGTTTCGCCAGTCATTTATAATATCTACCTTAAACTCACCTCCCCATCTTTTATTCACAGCTTCTATAGTTGTTAACAGGTCTTGTTCACCGTTGAAAACGTGGATCTTTTCAGCTCCAAAAGCTCTCGCTACTAGACAAATATGAGTGGTTGTACGATCATCTCTAACAAGTCTGTGTCCTATCCTTAATACGTGAATCTTTCTGTTTCTAATAAATATCCTCTCTAACTATTTCTATCGATTTCAAGAATCTATCTATTACCCATGATGCTGATTTTACTTTCAAAGTCAGACCTCCGTCACTTTTTTTATTTATTGTGACTTCACTGTTGTTCTTTAACCAATCTATCTTATCTGACATGCGCGTTATCTCTGAGTAGCTCAAATCAATGTTTGATTCAATCTTATCAAAAAGTATCTCGTTTAACTTGTGAATGAGATCGTCTATTCCTTTACCTGTTTTTGCTGATACTGACGCGTAATTATTTTGAGACATATTTATTGAAGAAACAAGAAGTGATATTTCATCATCACTAACTAGATCTGTTTTATTCAAAACTAGTAGAACCTTTTCAGGTGAGACGTTTAGCTCCATTAACGTTTCGATGCAACTATTGTATTTAATTCTGAATCCTTCAAGAGGCTGTGATGCGTCTAGAAGTAAAAGGATTAAGTTCGCATACTTTAACTCCTCTAATGTAGATTTAAACGATTCAATCAAGTATGTTGGAAGTCGGCTGATAAATCCAACAGTATCTGATAGAAGTACTTTTGAATTATCAATTGCAAGAGACCTTGTTGAAGTCGATAAGGTAGTGAAAGGCGTGTTTTCCACCTTCTGAGATTCTCCTGTAAGAAGATTGAATATTGTTGTTTTACCTGCTCCAGTATATCCTGATAATGAAATCGTTGGAATGTTAAATCTCTGTCTTTGAATTCTGTAAAGCTCTTTTCTTATTCTTATTTTTTTTAATTTATCTTTAGTGGAAGAAATTCTTCTTTTTAATTCCATATCATATATGTCAGCATCGTATTTGCCTAAACCAAAGAAACCTGGCTGTTCTCCTACCTTGGCTAATCTAACTTTCTCCTTAGCTCTAGGTATTTCATATTTAAGTTCCGCTAATTGAATCTGGGTTTTCGCTTCTGTTGTAGTCGCTCTTCTTGAGAATATTTCTAATATTAGTCTTTCTCTATCTATAATTTCTCTTTTAGTTAACGCTGCTAAATTGTACATTTGAACTGTGCTGAGATGCTCATCAAATATTATTGAGTCGCCGTCTAGTTCATCCAAAGATTGTTTCAATTCTTCAGCTTTACCTGATCCCACTCCATATTTTGATCTTGAGAGATATTTCTGAGAAAATACCTTTAGTATTTTATAACCCGCTGTTTCAGCAAGTCCTGTAGCTTCTTCTATCATAAACTTATCCGGATACGTGACTAGAATAGATGATCTATGTTGCAGTATCTGTCAAAAACTCCTTATTCTTCTACTGGTACCATTATCTTTATTTTTAGAGTACGTTCTAGTTTCTTTGTTAGCATAATGTCTGGCTTTAGTTTTCCGGTCTCAACGTGTTTTATTACTGAGAGTTTCTCGTTTATTTTTCTTCCGAATTCTTCTTGAGATAATCCCATCTTCTCTCTTGCAGTTCGTATTATCTTGTAGAATTCTTCATGAAGATCAAGTTCAGGTTCATCATAAACCTTGTCAAAACTAGGTGAATCTGACTTTGTAGCGGTCTTAAAACTTGAATTGATTGGCTGTGGTGGTTGCTGGTCTTTAGGCATTTTAACTAGTTTACCTAGTTTAGAACATGGGGTACAAACTCTAAAAAGCCCATTATCGACTTGAACTGTGTTTACTAGTCCTCTGATAGAATTACCGCAAATTTCACATATTTCAGCCAATTAAGATCTATCACAGGTAAATATTGTAACCTTAATATCTTTTCTATTAACCAGCTATTCGCTAGGATGAACCATATAGAGAAATTCTTTATGACAATTGACTATATCTTTGGTAAAGGTGTTAGTAGATCACTGCCTATTGATAATCTAAGATTTACTTTTTCTAAACGTACTGGAAAGATCAAATCAATTTATCATAATGATGAACTATTAGCTTCGATGCGCTCAGATGGTGGCATTGCAATAACATTGTATTGTGCTAGGATTCTTAAGAAAAGAAATAGATTCAGTGGAAACTGTATCACTGTTAGTGATGGTGTTGAAGATTTCATAGCTTTAGGTCTGTCAGTTTTTTCAAAACATATTATCAAATGTGGCGATAGAATTCGAAGAGGTTCAGAGGTTGTAATCCTAAACTCTAAAGGCGAAATTATTGGGGTAGGTAGAGCAAAGATATCATCCAAAATGATGTTAGTTTTCAAACGGGGTGTTGCAGTTAAAGTCAGAGATTCTTTTCATATCATTGAAACTATGGAAAAAGATAAATGCTTAAAGATTTGATTTCTTAAGCAAGTTGTTAGAATAAAAGTGAATTAATTTGGATTTAGGTGGAAGAAATACTAAGCGAATGCTTGAACGTATGGGTGTGGAGATGAATGAAATAGCTGATGTAAAGGAAGTGATAATACGTACTTCAAAAAAGAATCTAATAATAAAAAATGCGACAGTCTCTGAAATCAATGCTAAAGGTACCAAAGTTTTCCAAGTGATGGGTAGCGATGTTGAAGAAGTTGACATTGAATCTCCCAAGTTTACAGAGGAAGATATTCTTCTAGTTTCGCAGCAAGCAGGAGTTACAAAAGAACGCGCTCAAGCAGCTCTTGAGGACAGTAACGGGGATCTTGCGCAAGCCATTATGAAGCTTTCCTGAATATGCACAATGCTTTAATTATATCAATCTTGAAGGTAATGTGAGAGTTATTGTCTGAACACTCTGGATCAGAGATAAAGAACGTATTAAGCATCTTACACCGTGTTGAGAGTAACTTAGATGATATCAAAGCAAGTGTAGAACAGCGGAAACATCAGATGCGCGAAATAGCTTCAGAACAAGTGGAAATAATCCAAACAAAAATATTGATCGAATTAGACAAAGAAACACGTATCTTTCTCGAAGAAACTAAATCGCGTGCTGAAGCCGAAGCAGATAAGATAATGGTAAAAAGTGAAGATGCTACCAATGATTTTACTAAAAAGAAAATAGAAGAACGATTCGATGAGGCAGTAAACTTAGTCTGTAAGAAGGTAATGGGTGATTAGACTGCGGTCTCAAAACCGCTTTGCTGATGACACCTTTAGCATGGTAAAGTCATATGTCATAAAGGGCAATTTACTTTCATTTCAAATTCTTGAAGGGCTAGCTGAATCAAAGAATTTAGATGATCTAGTCATTAAACTTAGGGGTACAAGTTATGTAGATACGGTTTCAAGAGTTCAACCATCTTTTACTGCGAATAAGCTAGAAAATGCTTTTCTTGAGCGTCTTACAGATGTCTATTCTAAAATTGTGAAAGTAGCACCAAAAACCAATCTCTTGGATGCTTATTATTTGAAATATATTGGATTGAATTTGAAGGTCATACTTAAGGGAAAAGCTCAGCAAAGAAAAGAAGATGAAATATTAAAGCATCTCCACATTTTTTTTGAAGAGTCTGTCGGGAGACGTGATCTGATTGTTAGAGCTCTTTCAGCGGAGAGTTTAGAACAAACGGTTGAGGCTCTTGGTAGTAGCGAATTTACTGACGATGTTGAATCAGCTTTGCAAATCTATGAAGATACTGGAAAGCACCAGGTGTTTGACACGTATATCGATAAAGCATTCTACAAGAAAGTGTTAAACGCGTTTACTTCTGATCATAAACGTGATTCGTATATTCGGGATATAGTCGCTGTGGATATAGATTCATATAATGCGTTGGCAGTCCTCAGAGGGAGACTCTGGGAACTTGAGCCTGCAAATATAAGAGGCTTACTTATCGAACCTTTCAATTTATCAAAGTCAAGCTTAGATGCAATGATAGAGAGCGAAACACTAATTGATTCGCTAAGAATTCTTCAAACAACCGTATACCGAAAGATAGTTCCAGATACTGATGTATTTGAAGATGCTATATCTAGTTTGGAGGATTCATTTAAAATTCTAAGCACCAAGAAAGCCGTTGTCCCATTCCTTTGGGATATGAATAGAACAGCCTTGGCATTAGGCTCTATCAAACTAACTGAATTAGAAATAAAGAATCTATCAGCGATCGCCTTTGGAATTGAACAACATTTAGCTCAAAAAGATATTATATCTAAGTTAATCATCTTGAAGTAGTGCTAATCAGTTGTTTCCCAATCAATATCTAAATATGTAGTTGTTGGTTTTATCTTTTTGAAACTTATACCTGTTCCCTCATAAAACTTTGTGAACCATTCGTACAAATGAAGCCTAAGATCCTGAATGTACACTATTAACCCTTCAAGAGCGATTATCAAGACGTTGAAGACTATTAACATTGGTATCGATATGAAAAGTGGCAATGATACCGCTCTATTTAGAACTAGTAACAATGATGCGTGAACAAGAAGAAGAACTCCAAGTCGACTGTAGCTAACTGTATTAGCTAGAAACTCAACTATCCGTATTAAAACCTCTACTAATCCCATAACAGTTGCCATAGCTAAGCTTTCTTTTGGCTCTTTTTTCATTATTATTGCAACTGGTTTTCCAAACATGATTATGATGCTTGAAATAAGCATTAGTGGCACCGATATTGTTAATGATAGAGATATCGGTATTCCAATTAGAGGTGTAGGTTTTTGCTCTGAAAGCAATCCTGCAAGCCTGTAGCCAACGCCTATGAACGCAAGAGCGAAAATAATTCCAGCTATATACATAATTAATGTAGGTAATTTAGATATGAGAACTTCGACATATTCTTGTTCCATTATTCCTTTGTATACATCAATAATGAATCCTATCATGAGGTGAGCAACCCCAATGAGTATTGCAATTGTTAAAATCGTGCTAACTCCCGTGGTACTGAAGCTAGTTTCACCATTTGACCGTTCTAAAAGCTCGAGGATTGGATGTTGAAATCCGGGAATGATCGACCTGATTTCAAAACCAAAGACTTCTCCTATAACCAGTCCAACTGTGGCCGCTGATATTCCTGCTACGGTTAACATTATTCCCCATTGTTTTAAAGAATCATAACCTCTTTTATATAATAAAAGTCCAAAAAGTGTCAGTATTAGACCATGTCCCAAATCTCCGAACATGAGTCCGTAAAAAATAGGAAAAGTAACTGTGATTATCGGAGTCGGGTCTATTTCTCCGTGTTTTGGAGGTCCCTGATTTAGTGTTATATTTTCAAAAGCTCTAATGAATGATTTATTCTTGATGAGAGTAGGTATTGATGATTCACTGTATTCAATCTTCTTTTCTTTAAGTTCAGTGGCGATTATATCGTCTTGGTTTTCATTTGAATTCAATAGTTTTAATCGGTCTAATTCTTCATTAGATTTTAATACATTTTCTCTTTTTTCATGGTTCTTAACATCCTTCGTGAAGAATATCCATTTTCCAAATCTCTTTTCAAATTCTTTTAGATAAGTTGTTGGGAAATAACCATTAATAATCGCAAATCTTTTAAAATCTCCGGTTTTCTTGATGGATATTAAAACATTATACGCCATTTCAGCCCCCTCCCGTGATGAAAGTATCTTTGACTGAGATTTCTTTAACATGTTATCAACGATTTTATTCAGCTCAAGGAGTCTACCCTTCTGAATATCTAGGTCTTTTCTAATTACCTTAATTGCTTCAAATGGGTTCTGAGGAAGTTTATCGGGAATCTCAAACATCCTTATTTCGTAGCTTCTTAATACTTTGTTTATTCTTTCTGTTTCAAGTGCTGCTGTTGCGATCAGAATAGCACTTTTGTTAGGCGTTAAACTCAATGGTACTACTATGTCGTTGGGAATACTTTTCATTATTTCCTTTAAATCCTTAGATGAAACGATTGAAAATAATCCGTAGAATCTTTTTAGGTTTCTTATTGTTTCTAAATCTACAGATATATTTGAAAGCATTTCAAATGTTTCAGTTAGCGCCTCGTTTTCTTCTATTTGTTTTTGGACCTGATTAATTTCCGCAGAAATACCTTTGAATTCTTCAATTATGGGTTTTGTTTCCAATGTAAGTCGTGAAACATAATCAGCCCAATCTTTTGCTTTAATTTTCTCTTTTTCAATATTGTAACCATGGATTAAAGTATCAATTATTCCAACTCCAACCTTAATTCCTAATTCTTTCAGTATATTATCTAATTCTATGAAAATCCTATAGGCTTGCAAAGACAAATTGTCAATTTCTATGTTGGTTGGTGATTTGTCGTTCTGTTCAATATGAAACATATCAAAATCTGATAATTCAGACATAACTGATGGTAACTCGTATCGTGGAATTATTAACGTAGTCTTAATCAGACTCTTGACTGTCAATTGGATCTTCCCAGGTGAAACCCTTCTAGTCAAACCTTAAGACTTTCTTTTAATAACCTTTTTTGGCATGTTGATAATATGTTTTTTGAAACTATTCAACTGATTTGTAATAAATTCTGGCTTGATTCTGTATAGTATTTCATACGATATTCTTATAAATTAAAATGAAATCTGAGTTACGTTATGAGAATAGTTGCAATAGGTGAGCAAGCATTTATCACTGGCTTTGAATTGACTGGTGTAGAAGGCATTGAAACTACATCTAAAGAAGCTCTGGGTAAACTAAAAATCTTAATGGACACACCTGATATGGGACTAATACTTGTGAGTGATGATATTTGGAAAGGAATCAGTGATGAAATGTCTGACCTGAGACTGAAGAAACCTGTTCCCTTAATATACAGTGTTCCATCTCCTGGAAGTAAATCTGAAAAGATTGAATATAGAGAACTAATAAAAAGAATGTTGAAAATAAGCTAGATTGTTAATGGTATTTATTAACTAATAATTAAACGGTATGTGAACACCAGAAGTGGTTAATTATATTGAATGAACGAAAATCATTTGAAAATGTTATTGGCAAAGTCGTGAAAGATACCGAATTAGAGATTATCTCAAGTCTTAATGAAAGTTATAAAGAAGCTTTAGCCATTATTGATACCGCTGAAAAAAACTCATCACAAAGCTCAGCAGGAATACCTCAACTAAAAGAAAGACAAGCTGATCTTCTTAAAAAACGAATACTTGGAGGTGCAGAATTAAAAGCTCGAAATAAAACGCTGAACGTTGTGGATGAATATGTGAATAAAGTGTTTGAGGAATCATTAAAGAAAATGACTAATCTTTCATCAGATAAGAAATATGGGCTGCATATGAAAAAGCTGTTGGAAGAAGGAATCGATGAAATAGAAGGACAGGATTTCATAGCATATACAAATTCAAGTGACAAAGAATTAATCAAGAAGATAATTAAGGATGTCGAAAATAACAAATCAGTAAAGATTAAACTACACTCCGAGACTTTGGGATGTAGGGGCGGAGTTAAACTTATGAATAAAGCAGGTTCTATCATTTATGACAACACTATTGAATCTCGATTAGAACGGCTAAAATCTTTGTTAAGAAAGGAAGTCGCGGACGTTTTCACAAAATAAAGGAAGTATGTTGTTTTGGTTGTTAAAGGCAAAATTGTTTGGATAAGCGGTCCAGCTGTAAAATCTGAAGGCATGTCAGAAGCTCAAATGTATGAGACAGTCGAAGTTGGCGAGGATAAACTAGTAGGCGAGATAATTAGGTTAACAGGTGACGTTGCATTCATACAAGTGTATGAAAGCACTAGTGGTCTCCGGCCAGGTGAACCTGTTATTGGAACAGGTCAACCGCTTTCAGTTACTTTAGGACCCGGTATGATGGGTAAGATATACGATGGGCTTCAACGTCCGCTAGATGAACTTGCTAGAAAGTCAGGTGCTTTCATAACTAGAGGAGTCACTGTTCCATCATTATCAAAAGACACTAAGTGGCACTTCAAACCAACAATAAAGAAAAAAGATGATGTCGAGGCTGGTAATATAATCGGGACAGTGCAGGAAACTCCTCTTATTGAACACAGAGTTATGGTTCCCCCAGATCATAAGGGGGGGAAAGTCATAGATGTTATCAAAGAAGGTGATTACACCATAGATGAAGTAATCGCTACTGTGGAAAATCACGGCGAAAAGAACGATTTACTAATGTATCACAAATGGCCCGTTAGGAAAGGAAGACCGTATGCTGATCGTTTTGACCCACAGCTTCCACTTATCACCGGCCAAAGGATAATCGATACTTTTTTCCCGATTGTTAAAGGTGGCACTGCAGCAATACCTGGTGGATTCGGAACAGGAAAAACTGTTACCCTCCACCAAATAGCTTCTTGGGCAGATGCGAAAGTTGTAATCCACGTAGGCTGTGGTGAGCGAGGGACCGAAATGACAGAGGTTCTTATAAAATTTCCAGAATTAAAGGATCCCGCTACAGGGAGGCCACTAATGGATAGAACAGTCCTTGTAGCAAATACAAGTAACATGCCAGTAGCTGCTAGGGAAGCAAGTATCTACACAGGAGTTACTATGGCGGAATATTATAGAGATATGGGCTATGATGTAGTTCTTGTTGCTGACTCTACCAGTAGATGGGCTGAAGCACTCAGAGAAATAAGCGGTAGATTGGAAGAAATGCCCGCTGAAGAAGGTTATCCATCCTATCTAGCCTCAAGATTAGCTGAATTTTATGAACGCGCAGGTAGAATGAGAAGTCTAGGGTCTCCTGATAGGGCAGGTTCAGTTACTCTTGTAGGAGCTGTTTCACCTTCAGGAGCAGATTTCACAGAACCAGTAACGACTCATACATCTAGGTTCATTAAAACATTCTGGGCACTCGATACTAAACTCGCGTACTCCCGTCATTATCCATCAATAAATTGGATAACTAGTTACACTGGCTATGTTGATAACGTTAGTGATTGGTGGCTTAAAAATGTGTCAAGTAACTGGAGTAAATTGAGGTTTGATGCCTTTGAAATACTTCAACGTGAAGACGTTCTTAGAGAAATCGTTAGATTACTTGGGCCAGATGCCCTGCCAGATGAAGAAAAACTTATTCTTGATGTGGCAAGAATGGTAAAAGAAGGTTTTCTACAACAAACTGCTTTCGATAAAATAGATACTTATTGCAGCCCATCAAAGCAAGTAAAGCAACTAATGTTGCTAGTAGACTTCTACCATAATGCTATTGTTAGTCTTCGAAACGGTGTTAAACTGGAGGACATTAGAGCAATGTCCATAATAAGTAAGATCATCAGGTCAAAATACGAAATACCAAACGACCATCTTGCATTATTTGACAAACTTCATAAAGAAATGGTTGAATCTTTCAAGGTGTTTTCAAAATCTCAGGAGGATTTAGTAATTGTCAAGTAAATCTACGGGTGGAATTGAATATACCAAGGTCTCGGAGATAAAAGGGCCTCTTATCGTTCTTGACGGAGTTACAAGGGTCGCATTCGATGAACTAGTTGAGATAACCAGCCCTTCAGGCGGTATGAGACTTGGTAAGGTCTTGGAAGTAGGTGGCGGAAGAGCTATTATTCAGGTTTTTGAAGGTACATCAGGTTTATCGATAGTAGGGACCAAAACTCGTTTTCTTGGAAAAACAATGGAAATACCTGTTTCATCTGAAGTTCTGGGACGTGTTTTCGATGGAATTGGAAGACCACTTGATAATCTTCCAGAGCCTATCGGAGAAGATTTCAGAGATGTTAACGGTCAACCTATAAATCCAGAACGCAGAGATTATCCTACTGACTTTATCCAAACTGGTGTTTCAGTAATAGACGGGATGAACACACTTGTAAGAGGACAAAAGCTACCAATATTCTCAGGTGCTGGTCTTCCTCATAATATGCTTGCAGCTCAAATCGCTAGACAAGCAACCGTTATTGGCAGTGGTGAAGAATTCGCAGTGGTTTTCGCAGCTATCGGTGTTCAACACAGTGAGGCACGTTACTTCAGAAAATCTCTTGAGGAAAGCGGGGCTATTAAGCGAAGCACTCTTTTCTTGAATCTCGCAGACGATCCAGCAATCGAGAGAATTATTACTCCAAAAGTAGCTTTAACGGTTGCAGAGTATCTAGCATTTGACTTGCATATGCACGTGCTTGTAATTATTACTGACATGACGAATTACGCTGAAGCTCTTCGTGAAATTAGTGCAGCTAGAGAAGAGGTTCCAGGTCGAAAAGGTTATCCAGGTTATCTTTATACAGACCTTGCCACGATCTATGAACGTGCAGGTCGAATAAAAGGTCAGAAGGGCAGTATTACTCAAATGCCCATACTGTCAATGCCCAGCGATGATATCACTCATCCTATTCCAGACTTAACTGGGTATATTACAGAGGGTCAGATAGTTCTTGGCAGAGAACTCTTCAGAAAAGACGTTTATCCACCTATAAACGTCCTATCATGTCTAAGTAGGCTTATGAAGGACGGAATAGGTGAAGGTCGGACAAGGGACGACCACCAAAACGTAAGTGACCAGCTATATGCTGCTTATGCTAGATCTCAGGAGTTAAAGGCTCTTGCTGAAATCGTTGGAAAAGCTGGGCTGACGGGGGTCGATTTGAAATATCTGGATTTCGGCGAGGCCTTCGAAAAGAAACTGTTAAAACAAGGCTATGAGGATAATCGAACAATTGAGGAAACACTTTCAATAGCTTGGGATATATTCTCTATCTTACCTGATAAAGAATTAACGAAGATAAAGCAGGAATATTTGTCAAAATATAGGCGTAAATAGAGGCCGATATAATGTCGTTATCATCTGGAAGAAGACCGTTACCAACCAAGATAGAACTGATAAGAATAAAAAGAAGTTTGCAAGTGGCAAAATCAGTTCATAAGATACTTGAGGATAAGCGTGATGTTTTGCTTCGACGTTTGGATGAATTGATCGCTGAAGCAACAACGGCTAGAGACAATATTTTGATACCATTGTCAAATGCTTACCGAGCTCTTTTAAATGCTTATTTGAAGGTGGGTTCTTCAATTCTAGAATCTATTTCTATGACAACTCCAAAGCAAGTGAGTGTAGAAGCAAACTTAAGAACGATAGTTGATGTTCAGGTTCCAACAATCAAAATCTCTGAGGGAACTCATGAATTGACTTATGGTTTTGCGGATACGAGTTCCTCCCTAGATACTGCCACCCAACTTATGCGAGAAGTTCTTCCAAATATTTGCAAAGCTGCGGAAGCAGAAAACGCCATTTTTGGGTTAGCGAAGGAGCTCGAAAAGACTCAAAGGCTAATAAACGCTTTAGAATATATCATAATCCCAAGTTACAAAGAATCAATCAAATTTATATCTTCCACTCTGGAAGAAAGAGAGAGGGAGGACTTCGTTAAACTTAAACATGTGAAGAGAATGATGGAACGAAGAAAAGTAGGTGTATGATTTTGAGTGCAAACATAGATGATAAAGAAAGATTTGATGCCGCTCGCAAGAAAATAGAGGAAAAATACTTGGAGATAAGAAATGATGTTAGCCTAAAGATTAAGGATCTGCTAGAGAAAACTTATAAGCAGTTTGACTAAACCTAGGGCGTGAATTAAGGGGTTTTCAGATGAATAGTAAATATAGTCTTATGTTGATATTCCTCGGTACTTTATTGCTAGCACCAGCCTTCGCACAAGAGACAACTGGTTCGAACGAACTTTCAAGTATGAGCAAGTATCTCGCAGCGTCAATCTCCTTCGCAGCTGCAGCTCTAGGTGCAGGTATGGCAGTAGCGAAAGCAGGTGCTGCTGGTTTAGCAGCCGCAGCTGAGCGACCTGAAATGAGAACTACAGCGATAATAATTACTGCTCTTGGTGAAGCAATCGCTATCTACGGTATCGTTGTTGCAATACTGATATTAGGGTCTTAGAATAATCTCTCATTATTACAATTAATTTCATATGTTTTCAGATAAAGTATATACTTATTATACCATAACGATATGTATATATCTTACAGGTATCCATAATTAATTATGGATTCTGGAAGAAAAGCTGGAAACCAACAGTCAGCAGTCCTAGAGAATTTGACAAAAAGGAACAGGTTAATTGATCTAAGCGTAGCATTGTTAAGATTTCAAATCCTACCCCGTAGCGCCACCTCAATATCTCGGTATGATAATGAATGCGAAAAGCAGGTAATTCTGGTAGCGCAAAGAGGAAGTGTTTTCATTATGCCAAATGGGCGGAGAATATTTACTCCTAATCGGTTAATTGAAATTGAGGAGTTTGCAAAGAACCAATTTAGGATATTTCATTCCATTCAAAACGATGCGCTTTGGGCTCTTCTAGTTGGTCTATCAGGCTTCTTAGGAATAATTTTCGCTTGGATGATACCCAGAATTCCATTTGGTAAGGACCAGTCTAAGATTAAGAGATTCCTTGACGAGCAGGGTGATATAGTTTACATTGCGAAAAGTCCTGACGGTGGTATGGCTCATCTACTTTCGGTATCTTCAGACCGAAAGAATTACATGATTCATGAACCTTTAGCAAATGCAATATGTGATACAGGGCATTATGTGGTTCGCTTCACATATCCAGCTTCTGTCGCAACTTGGAAAGAAATGCTAGGCTTAGAGGTAGACCCTAAGGTAGAAGTTATGCTTGACCCAGCTCAAGAATGAACATATTTGTAAATATATTAAATAAATCATTTATCTAATGATTTTACTCGTTGTAATAGTACTTGTTAGAAGTAGTTAGTGTGAATATTGCATAATATGAACACAGTTGTAAATTTTGGAAATAAGTAATAGAATATCTAAAATTATTACTTGTTACTATTATATATAGTAAATGTATTTTAAAACAGATTATTCATCATCGATTTGGGGGGGAAAAATGGGTAGTAATAGTAAACAGCAACTTGATGCCAATCTACAAAGAATTGATTCATTACAAAAATCTGTTACGCCTTCTAAACTTGAGATTACTTCAGAAGTAAAGCTTGAGGCCAATTCACAAAAGATCATTTCATTTAGTGCGGTTGACTTTATCGCAAAGTCTGCCTTTTTATCCATTGTGATGACCTTCGTACCTGTGATCGTTTTACTAGTAATCTGGAATCTAGGTTTTGCAACGACTGGCATAATGGTCAGTTGGATTATGTTCGCTCTTTTCTGGACTTTCTACGTTATCTTAAAGTTGTCAGATAGAATAATAAGATAGATGTGAATCAATTAGATAATCACAAAAGTTATGTGCTAAATTATCTTTTTTATAACTTGGTATTTTAGAATCAATAAATATCCTTAACTAATCAATTTAAATCCTTATAGAAAATATCCTCCGTAATTAGATAGTTGATTTTCTTCATACAATTATAACTGAACAGACCCTGAAATCAAATGTCAAGTATAGAAGCGAGTTCATCAGTATTCAAAATTCTCATACAGTACTTACATCTTAGTTTGGAAGGATTGTTTTTCACTACACATAATACTGATTTTAGCGGTTCACCTGAATTTGAAATGCAGGTTGGATTAGGGCATCTGAAAATGCCTTCCAAAGATTCTGGAAGATTTACGTTTCTTTTTTCCACGACCTTGTAATTTCTTATTAGGTTTACAGTGGCCTTCGGTGAAATAATTGCTATCTTGTTTGTCTCATTAGGCTTGAGAAACCTGTTCTCCACTTTCACCATATCTTTCTTTCCAATCTTACTCGATGGAACATTAATAGCTATTGTGACTATGTTTCCATCTTGACCGTTAACACCTAGCGCGGAGATAACCTGTAATGCTCTCCCTGGTTCTATATGGTCT